>Ga0307416_100000398_pt1 | contig 22276 bp, 25 predicted proteins | sample DK1Cmetagenome_2_FD_203821 | JGI IMG/M metagenome (GOLD analysis project Ga0307416, IMG submission 203821) | Maize rhizosphere microbial communities from greenhouse at UC Davis, California, United States - DK15-C-3 | ecosystem: Host-associated > Plants > Roots > Rhizosphere > Soil | place...
ATCCTGGCCGTAGACCAGCCGACCCGCCTCATACAGGGCGGCCAACAGCCGGGCCTGATGATGGGCCACCAGCCGGTGATGGGCGGCCAGCACCTCGAACACGTCGGCCGGCGCCAACCGCGACAGCTGCACCCCGTCCAACGCCGCCGACAGATCCGGGCCGGGCGGCAGGCCCGCCACCCCGTCCGGCAACACCTGCGGCGTCACCGACGGCTCCACCAGCCCAACCTCGGACACGCGTACGAGACTACCCGACCCACCGACAGAACCAGCCCGACACGCCCAGCCGAACCGTGAATCAGAACGAGGATCATGGACGCCGAGGTTCGGCCCCGCTCACTGGTGCAATGTGGACGGTGGCTCATCCTGCCCGAGCAGGGGATAGGGAGGGTTGCCCGCCCAGATGGCCTGGTCGGCCAGCACGAGCACCGCACGGTCGTACATCGCGCCCGACGCCTTGGCCGCGATCCCTCGATCCAGCAGGCCCGAGATCAGGTCCCGCTGTGCGCGTGAGTAGACGGGGGCGTCCAGAAGGATCCGGCAGTACCGCAGCATGACCCCAGTATCCAATATGGAATGAGAACGAAGGCCGGCGAGCAGGATCCGGACGAGGGGGAGCAGTTGGTCGTGCAACGCCCGCAGGGTCTGCGACGCGGCGACCTTGGTCCGGCGCCGTTCGCGGGTGGGGAGCAGCAGATGTGATCCGGCCGGCAACCGGTACGGAACCGGCGTCCAGGTGCCCCGGCCGAACACGCCCGATTCCTGGCCGACGATCGCGGCATAGTCCGCGCCGGACGGCGTCCAGCCGGCCGTCGTCATGGCGTCCACGGCCTGCACGGCGTCGCGCGCGCCGGCATCGGTGTATCCGGCCGACCGCATCTGCAGCAGGGTCATCACGGTGCTCGACGCCAGCCCGTAGCCGATCGGCAGATCGCCGCCGATCCCGATCACCTGGTCCTCGGCGATCAGCCCGAGATCACCCAGGTGCGAACCGACGGAAGGGCCGTCGGCGGCCCCGGCGACGGCGTGCAGCGACTGGGCCGTCGGCACGCTGAACGTCGCCTCGTCGGCCACGGCCCCCAGCGCCTCGCCGAACAGCGTGATCCGGCCGCGTAGACTCCTATGTGGATAGATCATCTCAGTACACCGGCAAACCGGGCGACGCCGTCGGTGTCCACGAGGTGCTCGACCACCTGCGCGCCGGAGAAGGCGAGCGACACCCAGCCGGCCGGCCCCACCCGACCGGGCCGGCCGAGATCTCCCGGGCCGTCCAGCACCACGGCCGGCGGACACCCGTCGGGAGCGGTGACCTTCCGCAGCGAGGGGTGGGCCGCGTCGGGCCACCGGCGCAGGTAGGGGAACGAGCCGTGCCCGGCGCAGACGGCGTGAAGATCGTAGGGCGGCGTGGGCGAGTACCGGACGCACTCGTGGTCGTGCCCCCAGTACCAGGCCGCGACCCCGCCCCGGCGGAGCACCGGGTCGAGCTCGGTGATGAGCGCCTCGTTCGGACCGTCGACGATGGAGTACAGCGGATGGTGGGACAGCAGGATCATCCGGCGCGACCCGAGCCGGGCCTCGACATCGTGCACGAGCCGGAGCTGGCGCGGGCCGATCCGGCCGTCGAGTGTGCCCGTGTCGAGGCCGACGACGACCCAGAAGTCGTTCTCCACGACGAACGCCGCGGACTCCTGCCGCAGGGCCGGCAGCGTGATGCCGAAGTAGCCGGCGCCGCCGGAGTACATCTCGTGGTTGGAGTACAACGCGCGGTCCGCCACCCGCGCGCCGCGCGGCCAACGGTCCACCAGGTAGGCCCGGCTCTCGGCCGGTGTCCCCGCGTAGTACACGTCCCCCAGATGCACCACGACGTCCGGTCGCCAGTCGCCGATCGCGCTCGACACGACGTCGGAGACGGTCAGCCCGGACGCCCAGTCGCCGAAGATGGCCAGGCGCATGTCGTTGCCCACCCGGAGAGTGTGGATATCGGACGGCGGACCGGGCTCGACCCGGGGCAGACCGTCCACCCAGGACTCGAACCCGGCGAGCACGCCGCGGTCGCCCGGACCGAACTCGGCCTCGAGGACACCGTACTCGTCGGCGGTGCCGCCGCGGGCGAGCACGACGTCGGCCAGATAGCTCTGCAGGAGCGCGCCGGCGGGATGTCCGGAGGCGACCAGATCGGCGCGCTCCAGCGTCATGAGTTCGAGGTTGCGCAGGCCGGCCCGAACGGGCTCCGCCCCGATCAGCGCGACCATCGCCGAGATGTCGTTGCCCCCCACCAGATCGCAGAGGTGGTGGAAGTTCACGTTGACCGCCGGTCTCATCCGGGTAGGCGCTCCTGCCGCTCGCGCAGCGAGTCGACGACGCGGCCGGCGGGCAGCTCGACGTCGTCGTAGGACAGCGGCCGGTCCACCGGAATGTCGGTGCGCGCGACGCAGCCCTCGGCGACACCCATGGGCAGCAGCCCGGCCCGCCGGAACTCCTCGGCGTTGACCGCCTGGCCGTACGTCAGGTAACCGCCGCAGCCGTCCAGTCGGGTGCCGGCGGTCACGGCGACCTTCGCGAACGCCGCCACCTCGACGGTCGGCCGGCGACCGGTGGTGGCCGGCGTGGGGCCGAGCGTGGCGCCGAAGCCCACGGTGGCCGCGATGGTCGTGGGCACCTCGAGGTGGCACAGATGGTAGGGCCGGTACAGGCAGTAGAGCGGCCCGGGGCCGAGCTTGAACAGCTTCAGGTACTCCCGCTGCGCCGTATCGGATGCCTCGGCGAGGCAGAACACGCCCGGCCCGGGGCGGGCTCCGACCACATAGTCGACGGCGCCGGACATCGCGTGCAGCTCGTCCAGGTCGTAGTGCGACACCAGCTCGTCGACATGGCCGTCGAAGTCGGCCCCGCGCATGCCGGTCGCCTGGACACCGAAGCCCAACGCGTTGGCCACCAGGCACTGCTCAAAGTTGACCTTCGTACCGTCGGCGAAGCTGGTCACCATCGTCGGACGCTGTCCCCAGGTCTCGGCGAAGGCCCGCTGCGTCGTGGGATTGCGCCGCACGTCGTGCAGGCCCTTGACGTTGCCCATCAGCCGGGGGACGAGCCCGACCCGAGCGGCGAACTCGGCCAGTCGCAGCTGCACCCCGGGCTGGTCGCCGTCGGCGATGCTGCGCGCCACCCCAGCGTCCCGGGCCAGGACGTCGAGGATGGGCCCGACGGTCGCGTCGACCTCGGCGTTGAGCGACACCAGGCTCTTGCCGTCGCGGATGGCGGTCAGGGCAACGTGGGCCCCGTACTCGACCGCGCCGGTGACGTCCACGAGAACGTCGATCCTCGGCGAGCCGGTGAGCGACTCGACGTCCTCGGTCACCGCCCACGAGCCCGCTCCAACCGCCCGCTCGAGCGCAACCGGATCGCGGCAACAGACGGCGGCCACGCGCATCCCCGGTACGGAGGTCGTGAGGTGACGGATCAGCCCGCGGGCCATGAAGCCGGCGCCGACGACGCCCACCTCGATGGGCCGTTCGCGCCGCCGAAGGTAGTCCTCGACTATGCCCATCGCGGGCCCCGCATCCGCCGGGTCAGGTCCACCAGCCGGCCGGCCAGATCGGGCCAGGACCGGTCCTTGTCCGACAGCGCGACCGGTGGGCGGGGCCAGGCGACGTCGATGGACGGGTCGTCGAACCGGACGCCGTCCTCGGCCGCCGGATCGTAGGCGGCCGACGCGGCGTAGACCAACGCGCTGGCGTCCACAAGGGTCAGATGGGCGTGGGCGCAGCCGGCCGGCACCAGGACACTGGTGTGGTCGTCGGCGCGAAGCCGCACCCCGGCCGCGCGGAGGAACGTCGGCGAGCCGGGCCGGAGGTCGAGCGCGACGTCGAAGATCTCGCCGGCCACGCACGTGACGAGCTTCGCCTCGGCGCTGGGCGGGTACTGGAAGTGGAATCCGCGCAGCGTGCCCGCGGCCTCGGAGCGCGAATAGTTGATCTGCACCATGCGGGTGGGCAGCCCGAGCCGGGCGAACTCCTGCTCGCAGAAGACCCGGCTGAAGGACCCGCGTTCGTCGCGGTGGGTCCGGCGCTGGAGGACCATCAACCCCGGCAGGTCCCGCTCCTCGGCCGCGATCTCCATCCGGTCTCACCCAATGGCCGCGGTGTCGAGCCAGACCGGGCCGCGATCGGCGAAGATCCGCTTGATGGCGTCGTATTCGTGCGCGAAGTTCATCGTGGCCCAGAATCCCCGGTGCCGGTACACGGCGAGCCGGCGTACGTCGGCCAGGGGTGTGAGCGCGTCCCGCTCCCACACGCTGTCGTCGCCGAGGCAGTACTTCTCGACCGCCTCCGGTTCCACGACCGCGAAGCCGGCGTTGGCCCACCGATCGGTCAACCGCGGTTTCTCGTCGAAGCGGGCGGCGTAGATCGAGGAGGGCTCCAGCCGGACCACGCCCTCGGCCAGCACCAGCGGCACCGCGGTGATGGTCACCAGCGCGTTGCTGGCCCGGTGGAAGCGGGCCAGGTCGTTCGGGTCCACGTTGGCCAGCCCGTCGGCGTAGGTCAGGAGGAACGTGTCGTCGAGCCGGGGCAGTATCCGGCGCAGCCGGCCGCCGGTCATGGAGGTCTCGCCGGTGTCAATCAGGCGGACCACCGACTCACCCGACCCGCTCGGGTACGCATAGGTCCGCTCGACGTCGCCGACCCGACCGGTCGACCGGGCAGCGGAGTCCAGCCAAACGGATAGCGCGGACACGTTGGCGCCGGCACAGATGATGAACTCCCGGACGCCGGCCCGGAGGTAGATGTCGAGGATGTGGGCGAGGATCGGGCGGTCACCGACACGCAGCAGCGGTTTGGGGCTGTCGTAGGTCCGCATCCGGTCGCCCCGCCCGCCGGCGAGGATCGCTGCAATCACGGCTCGACCCTGCCCCGGTGGACGCGCTCGCGCCACGCCTCGGCGGTCAGATCCGTACCTCGAACGGGCCGCCGTCGCTCATGAGTCCGGTGACGATCAGTGCCGGTCCGTCGGTGGCGAGGTGGACGGCGCGAACGCCGCGGCCCGGATCGTACAGCGCGAACGCCTCGTCGATGGTGTCGGTGACCGCGGTACCGGCCCGGCTCACCGCCGCCCGGTCGACGATCTTGTCGGGTACCGGGCACTCGCGCCGCGCCGATTCGAAGAACTTGACGAACCAGAAGTCGCCGCGGAACTCGATCGGGCCGAACCAGTGGCCCGGCTGGGTGACGTGCACCCGGCCCTCCAGCGGGCCCGCCTCGGTCTCGACGCGCAGGCCGGCGGGTGCGAACGCGATGTCGGTGAAGCCCCGATGGGCGTGGGCGTCGTAGCGGCCGGCCCAGCCCACGCCCATCTCGAATCCGTCGGGGTCGAGGTGAGCCATGTAGTTCTTGTCGCCCCCCGCGGCCAGGCTCGCGCCGATCGAGAGCAGATTCAAGGGGTGGCCAGGGGCAGGGTCACGGCCACCGCGGTGACCTCGACCACCGGCTGCAGCTTGTGCTGCCGGAACCATTTGCCGATTCCCGAACGCAATTCCCTTTCGAGATTGTTCAGCGTCCGGGAATCGCCGCCCGACCAGCGTTCGACGGTGGTCACGACGATATCCATGAGGTCGGCCTCGGGGGCGATATCCGGTACACCGGCCGTCGATATCTTGGGCGTTCCCACGACCGCGCCGGTGGTGGAGTCGACGGCCAGGGCCACGATGACCACGCCCGACTCGCCCAACCGCCGCCGGTCCCGCAGGGTGCGTGCGCTGACCTGGCCGACGGTCGAGCCCTCGACGTAGAGCTCCGTCCGGTCGTACTGCCCGGTCACCAGCGGTGCCTTCCGTACGAAGTCCAGCACCTCGCCGTTGGACAGCAGCAGCACCTGGTCCGGCGACATGCCGGTGCCGTACGCGATCCGGGCGTGGGCACGCATGTGGCGCCACTCGCCGTGGATGGGGATGAGGTAGCGCGGCCGGACCATGCGCAGGATCTGGGCCAGCTCCGGGGCCGTGGCGTGGCCGGAGGCATGGATCTGCGAGTTGTCCGTGTGCAGCACCTCGACGCCGTGGCGGGACAGGTCATTGACCACCCGGAAGATGTCGGTCTCGTTGCCCGGTATGAGGCGGGCCGACAGCACGACCAGGTCGCCGGCGTGCGGCTTGATCTGGTGCTCGCGCCGGCCGATGCGGGCCAGGGCCGAGAGCGGTTCGCCCTGCGAGCCGGTGCAGATGAGCACCACGTCGCTGGGCGCCGAGTCGATGGCGTCGCGCAGCTCGACCCAGCTCTCCGACGGCAGGCGCAGGTAGCCCAGCTCGGCGGCGATCGACATGTTCCGGATCATGGATCGGCCCACGAACGCGAAGCGCCGCTTGGCCTGCGTGGCCGCGTCCACGGCCTGCTGGACGCGGTGCACGTTGCTGGCGAAGCAGGCGAAGATGACGCGTCCGGTCGCCTGCTCGATGAGCGACCGGAAGATGGGCATCAGCTCGCGCTCGTTCGCGCCCTGCAACGGCACGTCGGCGCAGGTGGAGTCGGACAGCAGAATGTCCACGCCCTCGTCGCCGATGCGGGCGAACCCGGCCAGATCGGTGACGCGGTTGTCCAGCGGCACCGGGTCGAGCTTGAAGTCGCCCGTGTGAAATATCGTCGCGCCGTTCACGTTGATGGCGACGGCCAGGCCGTCGGGCACCGAATGGTGAACGGAGAAGAAGCGCAGCCGGAAATGCCCGACGGTAATGTCGGAGTCGCCGTCGACCACGATGGAGTCGGCCTTGATTCCCCGTTCGGTCATTTTCGCCTGTACGAGGGCGAGGGTGAGCCGGCTGCCCACCAGTGTCGCGTGTGGATACCGCTCCAGGAGGTACGGCACCCCACCGATGTGGTCCTCGTGGCCATGGGTGAGCACGATGTGGGTGGGTTCGATCCCGGCCTGCGAGAGGATGGACAGGTCGGGCAGGATCAGATCGACGCCCGGCTCGTCCGGCGACGGGAACAGCACCCCGCAATCGATGACGATCGCCTGGTCGTCGTGCTGAATGGCGAGCATGTTCCGACCGATCTCGCCCAGGCCGCCACAGGCGACGAGGCGGACGGCCTCGCGCAGCGCCGGTGGTGGCGGCCCGGGCTCGCCCAGTAGGTCGTTATCCAAAACGGTCTCCAGTTTCGTCCAGCCCGCTTGACCGGTGCCGCCGCCGTCAGGCCGTGGCGCACTCGTTCGGTCTCGACTTCTGCTGATGCTAGAGGCTCGCCTCGGCGCGCGGCAGGGGGCCCTCCTGTCGCGATCTTGGCGGCGTCGACCGGCGATCATGGCGCTAGGCTGTTGGCGTGTCCGAGACATCCGTGGATGCCCGCAAAACCGAGCCGGAGGTGCGGGTCAGCACCCTCGAGCTGTTCTTCGATCTCGTCTTCGTCTTCACCGCCACCCAGCTGACCGCGAAGCTGGCCAAGAGCCTGTCCGTGGTCACGGCGCTGCAGGTTCTGCTGCTGCTCGGCGTGATCCTGTGGATGTACCTGGGCTTCGCGTGGCTGACCAACGCGGTGGCGCCCACGGCGAGCCGCCTGCGCCGCACGCTGATCCTCGTCGCGATGGGCGGATTCCTGTCGATCGCGCTGGCCATTCCGGACGCGTTCGGCTCGGCCGGATGGGTATTCGGCCTGGCCTACTTCCTCATCAACGCGATCCACAGTGCACTGTTCGCGGTGTACGGCGGGGTCGGTGGCCTGCGCGGCATCCTCAGCCTCGCGCCGACCAACCTGACCAGCGCCACGCTCGTGCTGGTGGGCGGCTTCCTGCCCGGGTGGTGGCGGTACGGGCTCTGGACCGCCGCCGTCGTGCTCCAGTTGGTCTCCCCGTACCTGTCGTCGATCGACAACTTCGCGATCCGGCCGGCCCACTTCGTGGAGCGCCACGGCCTGATCATCATTGTCGCGCTCGGCGAGTCGATCGTCGCCATCGGCGTCGGCGCCGGCGATCTGGAGGTCGACGTTGGACTGATCGTGGTCGCCGTGCTCGGCCTGATGCTGTCGTACTTCATGTACTGGGTGTATTTCGCCGGCGACGACGAACTGGCGATCGAGGCCCTCACGCGGGCCGCGCCGCGCCGCCGCGCCCTGATGGCCATCCAGTCGTACGGCTACGCCCACTACGCGCTGCTGTTCGGGATCGTCGTGGTGGCCGCCGGCATCAAGGGAGCGATCGGGCACGCGTGGGACCCGCTCACCCTGGCCCAGGCCGTGACGCTGGCCGGCGGGCTGACCCTGTTCCTGGCCGGCGACGTCGCGTTCCGCAAGATCCTCGGGATCGACGGCGTGCGCTACCGCGCCGTCGGGGCCGTGGCCATGCTGGCGACCATACCGCTGGGCCTGCTCACCGCCGTCGCCGAGATGCTTGGGTTGATCATCTTGACCATCGCGATGCTCTACCTCGAGTTGCGCTACGAGACCGGCGTCCTGCGCCTTCCCGCCTAGGCCCGCCGGGCGGGTGCCTCACGACCCGGCGAACAGCGCCTGGAACCGGGGCCAGTCGAGCAGGGGCCCGAGGTCGGTGTCGGTGCGCACCTTGTCCAGATGCTCATAGCCGGCCCGCACCGCCAGCTCCACCTGCTCGAAGGCCCGGTCGTAGTCGGCGACCGCCGCGTAGGCACACGCCGCCGAGTGGTAGATGTACGGGTTCTCCGCCGCCACCGGTTGGGCCCGGTCGGCGATCTCCACGGCGGTCGGATAGTCGCCGATCACGTGTGCGACGACGCACGCGTTGTTCAGGCACTGAAGGTAGTTGGTGCGCTCGTCCCCCTCGGCGGGCATGGGCATCTCGAGGATCCTCTGGTACACCGCCAAACCGGCCGCGGTCTGGCCCTGTTTGTAGGCGAGCTGGTACAGCGCGTCGGACGTCTCGGGAGTCGCCGGCACGGCGGCCAGCGCCTCGCCCAGCCGGTCCGGGGCGTGCTCGGCCGCGATGCTCACCGCGTGGAACGCCAGGTCCGGGTCGCCGCTGGCCCGCACGCGGGCGAGGGCCTCGGGGAGCCGGCCATTCTGGATGAGGAGCTGCACCAGGTAGCCCGGGGCGTCGGCCTCGTCCGGGTTCAGCTCGATCGCCCGCTCGGCCAGCCGTATCGCCACCGCCGCCGGCTCCGGCTCGTCCGGCGCGTGGTCGGTGACGAGTTCGGCCAGCATCGCGGCCACCTCCTCGGGTGCCCACTCGGTCGGCTGGCGACTCCAGGCCATCGCGGCCGCCTCGCCTTCGCGCTCGTACACGTCGCGCAGCGGGTTGCCGGCGAGTACCACCTGGTCGGTCGTGTCGCCCGTGAGTCCCCGGAACTTGACCGCCATGTCCACGCCCCGGAACCGGGCATGGATCACCGGCAGCACATCGTGGATCCGAGCGGCGATCCACAGCAGATGGTGGACGAGGATGTCCGGATCGTCGGGCTGGAACCGGTCCACCCAGAGCGTCGCCGTGTGCCGCCGGGCGTGGTACTCCAGGCCGGTGTTCCGGTAGGGCACGAGGTCCATGAGGTCGTCGTCATCGTCATCGTCGTCGTCCTCGTCCGCGCTCTCGTCCTCCGTGTCGTCGTCCGTGTCGTCGTCCGCATAGCGGGCCGCGGCGGCGGTCAGCGCCTCGTCGTCGAGATACGGCTGCAGCCAGAACTCGACGAACTCCTGGAGGAGCGCCTCCTCGCCCGGCACGGCCGGCCCGGCGAACTTGAGCGCGATGCCGAAGTCGTACCAGTCGTATTCCTCGATGATCTCGGGGTACCCCTCGACCGGGAACGGCACGGCCTGGACCCGCGGCGGTGGCCCGTTGCGCCACTGCGATCGGGCGGCATCGCGGCTCGTGCCGACCTGAATGCACCAGGCGGTCGCGACGCCGAACCGGTCCCCGGTCCGCTCCAGCGCCCGGCGGTGCGTTTCGGCGTCCACGTCGGACGGAGGCAGCCACCGCAGGCCCATCACCTGTCGTGGCCCGGTCGGCGCGGGCTCCACGCTCGACGCGTCGGCCTCGGCCTGGTCCGGCTCGACCGGCGATCCAACCACCCCGGCCGCGACGAGCTCGTCGCGCAGGGCCCGCGCGACCTCCTCGTCGACCGGCGCCGCGAATCGCAACACCAGCAGCCCACTCGGATCGTCGGTTTCTCGGGGGGCGAAGGACTCCAGCCGCACGGTGCCTCCTCAGCCGTAGGGGACGGCCAGGTTACCGCCCCGGTCGGGCCGGTGACCAGCGATCTTGGTGCGGATCATGCGCTATTCGACGCAGAATTCGTTTCCCTCCGGGTCGGCCATGACCGTCAGGTCGTCGCCGGCCCGCACCACGGTCGCACCCAGGCCCTGGAGCCGGGCCACCTCGTCGGGGATCGAACCCGGTGCCCGCAGGTCGAGATGGATCCGGTTCTTGGCCGTCTTGGGCTCGGGTACGCGGTTGAACCACATGGTGGGCCCGCCCCACCCGGCCGCCTCCACGAAGGCCTTGTCCGAGGTGGACTCCTCGTCGACATCCGAACCCAATGCGGCCGCCCAGAAGGTCGCGACCATCAGGGCGTCGGCGCAGTCGAACGTCACGTTCTTGATGTAGCTGTACACGCCGCCACCCTAGGCCCCGGCCGAGGCGGCGACGAAATCGATGACAGTACGGCGGAAGCTCTCGGCGTGCTCGGTGTCGAGCAGGCGGGTCCCGTGGGCCGTGGCCGGAAACGCCTTCCACGCCTTCGGTTCCGGTGCCGCCTCGTACAGGCCGCGGGTCTCGGCCGCGGCCACGGTCGGATCGTCGTCGCTGGCCACGAACAGCTTCGGCCCGGTGATGGCCGCCAGGTCGGCCGGCGTGACGCTGAAACCGAAGTCGGGCCGGTCGGCCGGCGCCGCGATGATCACGACGGCGTCGGCCCGCGCCGGGCGGGCGGCCTTGGCGGTCACCATGCCGCCCAGACTGGCTCCGATGAGGACGATCCGCGTCGCGCCGCGCGAGCGCAGGTACGCGGCCGCGCCCAGCAGGTCGTCCAGCGCGCCGGTGGCCATCTCGGCGGTGAGCGTGCGCGGGCGAGCCGGGTACCGGTAGGTGTAGGTGAGCACCGAGTACCGCTCACCGGCCAGGTGCGGCGCGAAGCCCTCCCAGTCGGCCGGGTCGTTGTCGCCCATGTTCGACAGGACCACCCCGGTCGGGCCCGAACCGAACAGCCGGCCGCTGACCGGCGTCCCGTCGGCCGCCGCGAAGGACACCGGCGGCGGGACCGACGCCACCGACGACGCGGCCGGGGGAGTGGCCGGGCCCGTTCCGGCTGTCGGTGCCGGCGAGCAGCCGACCATCAGAAGCGCGGCCACGCCGAGGGCGGTCACCGAAGCCAGGCGCATGCCAAGATACTACGGCCCCGTAGTACTTCCGCCAACTCGCCGTAGGCTGCCACCCATGTCCGGCACCCGTGAACGCAACACCGTGGCGGAGGAGACCGAGTGGCGGCACCGCTCGGCGGAGCGGACCTCGATCCTGTTCGACGTGTTCGCGCTCGGCCAGCGCGTGCGCACCCTGCTCCAGACCGCCATGCGGGACGCACCGTTGCGACCCGACGAGTACGCCGCGTACAGCGTCCTTTTCGAGTCCGGCACGATCACCATGACGCGGATGGCCCGCGAGCTGGGCATGCCGGTCACCACCGCCGCCGACTACGTCCGCGCGATGCGGGCCCGCGGCCACGTACGCCGGGAGGCCAACCCGGCCGACCAGCGCTCCTACCTGCTCGCGTTGACGCCGGCCGGGACCGGGGCGCACCGGGAGGCGAACCGGCTCTTCGAGCGGGCGTACCGGGCCCTCGTCGCCGAACTGGGCCCGCTGGACGAGGCGGCGACCCGGGTCACGCTGCAGCGGCTCGCCGCGTCGGCCGAGCGGGCTACCCGGACATTGAACGGATAGCGCACCAACGGCGATCTCACGCTGCGTGGCCCGGTACCCTCGGTGGGTGTCCCTCCCTGTCGACTCCGAGCGCGACGGCGCGCGCCGCGTCGCCCTGCTGACGCTGGGCTGCGCGCGTAACGAGGTCGACTCCGAGGAGCTGGCCGCCCGGCTGGAGGCCGACGGCTGGGAGCTGACCGACGACCGGCCCGACGTGGTGGTCGTCAACACGTGCGGCTTCGTGGAGAAGGCCAAGCGGGACTCCATCGACACGCTGCTGGCCGCGGCGGACGGCGGGGCCCGGGTGGTGGCCACCGGATGCATGGCCGAGCGCTACGGGCGTGAGCTGGCCGGCTCGCTGCCCGAGGCGGCGGCCGTGCTGGGCTTCGACGACTATCCGGACATCGGGGCCCGGCTGCGCGACGTCCTGGCCGGGCGCCGGCTCGAGCCCCACGTGCCCCGCGATCGGCGCAGCCTGCTACCGCTGACGCCGGTGGACCGGCCGTCGTCCGCGGCGCGCCGACGCGAGCTTGCGAGCGGCGCAAACGTAACGATCCCGGGGCACGGCGACGCCCGCACGCCGGCGCACCTGCGGCCGGTGTTGCGGCGGCGCCTCGACGGCGGGCCGGTGGCCTCGCTCAAGCTCGCCTCCGGCTGCGACCGCCGCTGCGCGTTCTGCGCCATACCGTCGTTCCGCGGGGCGTTCGTGTCGCGGACCCCCGACGAGGTGCTGGCCGAGGCCGAGTGGCTGGCCGCCCGGGGCGCGCGCGAGCTGGTCCTGGTGAGCGAGAACTCCACGTCGTACGGCAAGGACCTCGGTGACCCGCGCGCCCTGGAGACGTTGCTGCCCCAACTGGCCGCGGTCCACGGGATCGTCCGGGTCCGGGTCAGCTACCTGCAGCCGGCCGAGGTGCGGCCCGGCCTGGTCGCCGCCATAGCGACGACGCCGGGCGTGGCCGCGTACTTCGATCTGTCCTTCCAGCACGCGAGCGAGCCGGTGCTGCGCCGGATGCGCCGGTTCGGATCCACCGAACGCTTCCTCGCGCTGCTCGACTCCGTCCGCGACGCCGATCCCGAGGCGGGGGCGCGAAGCAACGTGATCGTCGGCTTCCCGGGGGAGGGCCGGGCCGACATCGTGGAGCTGGAACGGTTCCTGTCCGCGGCGCGGCTGGACGCGGTCGGCGTGTTCGACTACAGCGACGAGGAGGGCACCGAGGCGGCGGGCCTGCCCGGCAAGGTCAGCCGGGCCACCATCGGCCGGCGGCACACCCGCGTCACCGCCCTGGTCGAGGAGCTGACCGCCCAGCGGGCCGAGGAGCGCCTCGGCTCGGTGGTCGAGGTGCTCGTCGAGTCGGTGGGCACCGAAGGCGTCGAGGGGCGCTGCGCCGGTCAGGGTCCGGAGGACGGCTCCACCACGCTGGAGGGGACGACCGGGGTGGCGGTCGGGGATCTGGTCCGGGCCCGCGTCACCGCGACCGTCGGCGTCGACCTCGTCGCCGTACCCGTGGAGGATCACGGTGGGTGACGGTGGTGAGCCGGTGGTCCACGCCGCCCGTGGCGAGTCGAAGGGCCTGGTGAACGTCGCCAACTCGCTGACGTTGCTGCGCATCGTGCTGGTCCCGCTGTTCGTGGTGCTGATGGTGGCCTCGGACATGACCCGGCCCGGGTACCGCGTCGCGGCCGCCCTGGCGTTCATCGTGGCGTCGCTGACCGACTTCGCCGACGGCTATATCGCCCGCTCGTTCAACCAGATCACCTCGTTCGGCAAGGTGGCGGACCCCATCGCCGACAAGGCGCTCACCGGCACCGCCCTGGTCCTGCTGTCGCTCTACGGGGAGTTGGCCTGGTGGGTGACGGTCGTCATCGGCGTCCGCGAGGTGGGCGTGACGGCGCTGCGGTTCTGGGTCATCCGGAGGGCGGTGCTGCCGGCCAGCCGGGGCGGCAAGGTGAAGACCGTGCTGCAGATCCTGGCCATCGCCTGGTACATCTGGCCGTTCCCCGACGGGCTGGTCTGGGTGGGCGTGGTGCTGATGGCGGCGGCCGTCGTGGTCACCGTGGTGACCGGAGTGGACTACGTGGTGCGGGTGGTGCGGGTACGCCGGATGGCGGCGCAGTAGGTTCGGTGCGTGCCGGACGTCCAGGGCTACCTTCGCCGGCTCGGCCTCGACGATCCCGGTCCGCCGACGGCGCACGCGCTGGCCGCCATCCACCGGGCGCAGGTGGAGCGGGTGGCCTACACCACGCTCGACATCCACCTCGGCCGGCGCACCACCGTCGATCCGTACGAGTCCTTCGACCGCGTCGTGGCCACCGGGCGGGCCGGCTACTGCTTCCACTGCAACGGCGGCCTGTCCATCCTGCTGAGGGCGCTGGGGTACGACGTGCGCTGGCACCGCGGCGGCGTGTGGAGCGGGCCGGACGAGGTGCCGCTGCGGCCGTTCGCCAACCATCTGGCGCTGTCCGTGCGCGGCCTGCCGACCCGGGCCAACCCGGGCGGTGCCTGGTTCGTCGACGCCGGGTTGGGCGACGGCCCGCACGAGCCGGTGCCGCTGCGGACCGGCGAGATCCGGCAGGGTCCGTTCGGGTACTCGCTCGGGCCCTCGCCCGCCCTGGACGGGGGCTGGCGGTTCCGCCACGACCCGTCGGGCTCGTTCGTGGCGATGGACTTCGAGCCCCGGCCCGCCGGGCCCGACGACTTCGTCGAGTCCCACCGCGTGCTGTCCACCTCGCCGGACTCGGGGTTCGTGAGGTTCCTCACCGCGGCCCGGCGTGACTCCGGTGGCGTGGACAAGTTGGTGAGCTGCTCGCTCACCCGCCGGGAGGGTACCTCGACGTCCACAGTGACGCTCCGGTCCGCGGCGCAGTGGCACCAGGCGCTGGCCGAGGTGTTCGGGATCACACTGGACGACACCACGCCGGACGAGCGGGAGACGCTGTGGCGCGGCGTTCGACGCGCTCAGGACGAATGGGAACGGAGCCAAGGGTGAACGGAACGGTCACCGAGCTGGTCCTGGAGCTGTCCCGCCGCGGCCAGACCGTGGCGGTGGCCGAGTCGCTCACCGGTGGGATGCTGTGCGCCGCCCTGGTGGACGTGCCGGGGGCCAGCCAGGTGCTGCGCGGCGGGCTGGTGGTCTACGCCACCGACCTCAAGACGAGCCTCGCCGGGGTACCGGCCGACCTGCTGGACCAGCAAGGTCCGGTCGACCCGGACGTGGCCCTGGCGATGGCCCGCGGTGCCCGCGAGCGGTGCCGGGCCGACTGGGGCCTGGCCACCACCGGCGTCGCCGGACCCGACCCGCAGGACGGGGTGGCGGTCGGCACCGTCTACGTCGCCGTGGCCGACGCCGGGGACGCCCGGGTACGGCGTCTGGAGCTGGACGGCGACCGCGACGCCATCCGCACCGAGGCGGTCGCGGCCGCGCTGGATCTGTTGCGCGCCTGCCTCGCTGGCTGACCCCGCGCGTGTGTGTGTAAGGAGGGGCACCCTACATATCAGAAACTGACAGTAGGGTGCCCCTCCTTACAAGGAGGGCGGGTCAGCCCAGAGGCGTCGGCTCCCGGCCCTCGGCGGCGTCGGCGAAGCGGCGCAGCAGGCCGTTCCAGCCGCCCCCGCCGCCCACGCTCTCGGCCAGTTGGGCGGCGTGGGCGAGCCGCTCCAGCTTGCCGTGGACCAACTCGACCCGGGTCGTCGACGGTCCCTCGGCGATGAAGCGCACCTCCACCTCGCTGGCGTGCGCCTGGTCGGGGTCGTAGGTGTACTCGCCGTCGAGCTGCCACGTGAGCAGCAGCCGGTTCGGCGGCTCCCAGGCCAGCACGGTGCCCCAGTCGCACTCGGTGCCGTCCGGGGCCCGCTCGTACCACCGGCCGCCCACGCGGGGCTCGATGTAGGCCGCTTCGTAGCCGTTCGGGTTGATCTGGTGGCTGCCGGGCCACCAGGCCGCGAACCGCTCGGTGAAGACCGAGAAGGCCTTCTCGATCGACGCGTTCACGGTGACCGACCGGGTCACGGCCGGGATGGTCAGGTCCTGCTTCATGACTGCTCCTTCGTACTGGTGTCATCGTCGGCGCGGTCGCTCTCGACCGCGTCCTTGAAAGCCGCGAGCGCCTCACCCCAGATCTGGTCCAGGTACGCCCGCAGCGCGGCCACGCCGGTCGGGTCGACGTGGTAGATGCGACGGGTCCCGACCGCCCGATCCCGGACCAGGCCCGCCTCCTTCAACGCGCGCAGGTGCTGGGACACCGCCGGTCGGCTCACCGGGAGCCGCTCGGCCAGCTCGCCGACCGAGAGCGGACCGGCGGCCAGCGTCTCGAAGATCGTTCGACGGGTCGGGTCTCCCAGCACGCCGAGCGCTTCCAGTCGGTAAGTCCCCACGAACGGTAAGGCTAGACTTACGAAGCTCGGGATGTCAAGAGGCCGCAATCGGGGGGCGGGGTGCCGCGGCTCTGGAATGCGGGTAACGTTGCGGGCACAGGAAATCCGGGCTGGGGAGAGGCGGTGCGATGGTCCTGCTTCGGAAGGTGATCGGAGACGCTCTTCGCGCCCGGCGGCTGGCTCAGCACCGCACGCTCCGCGAGGTCTCCACCGCCGCCAACGTCAGCCTCGGCTACCTGTCGGAGATCGAGCGCGGCCACAAGGAAGCGTCCAGTGAGCTGCTCGCGTCCATCTGCGACGCCCTCGGCGCCCGGCTCTCGGAGATGCTCGGCGACGTGAGCGCCACGTTCGCCCTGGCCGAGCAGATGGAAGGGGCCGACGGCCGGGTCGCGGCGGCGGTCTCCGACGGCCGCGTCACGACCGCCGTCTCCGACGGTGACCTCACCGTCCAGGTGCACAGCGACGGCCCGCTGCGCACGACGCTGACCGCGATGAAGCGCACCACGCCCCCGCAGCGCAGCACCGAGTCGGTCTACGCCGCCTGATCCCCGCGGCGCGCCGGCCCCGGTCGGCCGGGGTGACCGGAGTGGCGCCGGGCTGTCAGGATTGAGGGGTCGGCGGTGCCCCGCAGAGAGGAACGCGAAGAGATGGCGAACCCGTTCGTCAAGGGCTGGAAGTACCTGATGGCGCTCTTCGGGTCGAAGATCGACGAGTACGCCGACCCGAAGGTGCAGATTCAGCAGGCGATCGAGGACGCCCAGCGCCAGCACTCCTCCCTCGTGCAGCAGGCGGCGGCGGTCATCGGCAACCAGCGCCAGCTCGAGATGAAGCTGTCCCGACAGCTCTCCGAGGTGGAGAACCTCCAGGCCCAGGCCCGCCAGGCGCTGACCCTGTCCGACCGCGCGCGGACCGACGGCGACGGGGCCAAGGCCACCCAGTACGAGGAGGCCGCCCAGACGTTCGCCACCCAGCTGGTCGCGGCCGAGAGCCAGATGGTGGACCTCAAGTCCCTGCACGACCAGGCGGTCGGGGCGGCGGCGCAGGCCCGCAAGGCGGTCGAGAACAACGCGATGCTCCTCCAGCAGAAGCTCGCCGAGCGGACCAAGCTGCTCAGCCAGCTCGAGCAGGCCAAGATGCAGGAGTCCGTGGCCCGCTCGCTGGAGTCGATGAGCGAGATGGCCGCGCCCGGGACGACGCCGTCGCTGGAGGAGGTCCGCGACAAGATCGAGCGGCGGTACGCCGTTGCGCTCGGTCGGGCCGACCTGGCCCAGAGTTCGGTGGAGGGACGCCGGCTCGAGGTGCAGAAGGCCACCCTCGACATGGCCGGGGCGAGCCGCCTGGAGGAGATCCGTGCGTCGATGACGCGGGGCGTCAGCGGTGCTCCGGACCAGCCGGCCGTCGGCCCGGGCGAGAGCGCGGACGCGGTGACCGCTGGCGACTCGCCGGCGCTGGAGTCCGCGCAGTCCCCCGACTCCGTGCGCGAGCAGGCCTGAGACTCAGCCGGGGTCGGGCTGGCACGACGGGCACCAGAACGTCACCCGCTCGCCCAGCGTCTCTCGGCGGATCAGCGTGCCGCAGCGACGGCACGGCGCACCCGGCCGGCCGTACACGTAGACCTCCTCGCCGCGGCGCGTCGAACCGGTCGTGGCCTGCGTCCACCGCCCGCGATTGGCGTTGATGAGCCGGTGGGCCAGCCCCACCATGGCATCCAGATCGTCCACTTTGGAGACAAGGGTACGGGGGTGCACGCCCCGCAGGAACAGCACCTCCGCCTTGTACAGGTTGCCCAGCCCGGCCAGGCAGCGCTGGTCCAGCAGCGCCTCGGCGATGGTCGCGTCGGGCCGGGCCCGCAGCCGGCGGACCGCCTCCACCGCGTCCCACCCACCGGGCTCGTCCGCCTGGCCGAGCAGGTCGGGTCCCAGGTGGCCGATCAGCGTCTCCTCCCGCTCGGTCGGCACCAGGGCGAGGTCGTGCAGGTGGTACCCGACCGCGACCGCGCTCAGCGTGCGCAGTACCACCCGGATGAGGTGCGCCGGTCGGCCGCGCCACGACTCGCCCGGGCTGTAGATCCGCCACGAGCCGTCCATGCGCAGGTGCGAGTGCAGCGTCATCGCCCTCGGGCCGCCGGCCGTTGTGGCGCCGCCGGGCTTCTCGACCCGTAGCAGCAGGTGCTTGCCCCGGCAGCCGCAGTCGCGCACCCGCCAGCCGGCCAGGTCCACGGTGGCCAGTGAGGGTACGCGGAAGTCGCTGCGGCGCAGCGTCTGCCCGGCCAGTGCCCCGTGCAGCAGTCGGGCCGTGTTCCAGACCGTGTCGCCCTCCGGCATGCCTCCATGGTGCACCGCGGCCGGCGGATGGCATACATCGGGGTCGATATAGTCACGCCCGTCGCTGGCCCGCGTGTCGGTAGGGTGACCCTGTTCAACAAAAGGTGTTTGGAGGGACCCCCTGCATACAGGGGTCAGGGAGCCGACGCGACGATGACGACGTCGCCGGGGGAGACGGACAGGGCCACCACCGCTCGGCCGCCGTTGATGGCGAGCGCGACCCGGCCGGCCGAGTCGACGTAGGCGACCAGGCCGCCGGCCGGGGCATCGGCGAAGGTAGCCCCGCGGACCGCCCGCATGCCACCGACCCGCAGGCTGTCGCCGAGGCGGTCCAGGGCGGAGCCGGGCGCGGCGAGCTGGACGTTGCCGAACCGGTCGACGGTGAGCACCTCGGCCTCGACCACTCCGTCCCCGACCACGACCAGCGGCTCCGGCAGGCGGACCAGCCCGGCCGGGTCGACCGGCTCACCGGCGTCGGCCAGGTCGGCGCCCAGGGCGATCCGGGCCGCCGCCGGGACGAAGATGTCCCGCCCGTGAAACGTCCGGGAGACGGTGTCGGCGTGCCAGGCCGGGTTCGTCAGCGCGACGGCCCGCCGGATGCCGCCGAGCGCGTCGGCGGCGTCGGGCAGCAGGCCGTTGTCCGGGCCGACCAGCACGCCCCGCTCGGCCTCCACCGCGACGGGCCGCCGGGCCGTGCCGACCCCCGGGTCCACCACCGCGACGTGGACCGCGTCCGGGAGGTGCGGCACCGCCTGCGCCAGCACCGCCGAACCGCGCGGCACGTCACCCGGCGACACCAGGTGGGTGACGTCGATCACGCGTACCGCCGGGGCCATCCGGCCGATCACGCCGTGGCAGGCGGCGACGAAGCCGTCGGAGAGCCCGTAGTCGGTGGTGAGGCTGATCCATTCGTAGCGGCCCATGCACGGAAGGTTAGCCGGCCACCGTCACGTGCCGAACTCGGCGCCGCGGACCTCGACGTCCGGCGGTGGTTCGCCGTTGACGGCCTCGGCGGCCTCCGGGGGCTTCGCCGGCGGCGCCCGCCAGGCCTGCACGAGCGCCAGCGCGTGGCCCACCGTCAGCACGCCGAGCACGGCGACGCACAGCCAGAACCCGTACCGGAGGTCGACCTCGTAGCCTCCGGCGGAGGGCTCCTCACTGATGCTGCGCAGGGCCTCGTCGATGCGGGACATCGACCGCACCACGGCGCCGGACAGCAGCGCGGTGGCGAGCACGGCCAGGCCGACGGCCAGACCGTGCCGGGCCATCCGTTCCCGGACCAGGCCCGCGGCCATGGCGGCGAGAAGCACCAGCCCGGCCAGGAGGGCCAGCGGCTCCAGGTCGATCTGGTCGCGGAACATGGCCACGATGCCCCGCTGGGCCTCCTGCGCCTCCTCGTCGGTCATGCTGGACACCACGAGGTCGGGCTCGCCGCCGACCACCATGTCGATGCCGGTGAAGGTGCCGACCGCCGTCTCCTCGCCCGAGCCACACGAGACCGACAGAAACGGCAGCAGGAACAGCAACACCACGAGACCGAAACCGGCCGGGCTCAGCAGCCGACCGATCAGCGTACGTTCGTTCATTGCCTATTACCTGCCTCGCTCCGACGTTCGGCGATCCTTCACCGTTGTGGTTGGCCTCCGCAGCCTCACGTCGTCGCTCATTCAGTCCTCTTCGTAGAGGCAGAACGGGTGCCCTGCCGGGTCAGCGTAGACCCGCCAGGTCTCACCCGGCTGGTAGTCCGGCTTGACCGCGCCGAGCGCCAGTACCCGCTCCTCGGCCAGGTCGAGGTCCTCCACGCCGAGGTCGAGGTGGACCTGCTGCGGGCCGGTCGGATCGGGCCAGGCCGGCGGTACGAAGTCGGGGCTCTCCTGGAAACAGACGCGCAGACCGGTGCCGGTGCGCAGCGTGACCCACTCGGGCTCGTCGTACTCGACCGTCCACCCCGTGATTTCCCCGTAGAAGCCGGCGAGCTTACGCGGGTCGGGGCAGTCCAGCACCACCGCCGTCAACCGTGCGATGGGCGCCATGCGGCAAGCTTGCTATCCGCCGCGCGAACGGCGCAACCTCCGGTCGACTATCCGCAGGAGCGGCGCGCCTCCTCGACAAACGCCGTTTTCTCCATCGTCGTGGTCCCTTCGGCCCCCGCGGCGAGGACGGAACCCTGGCGCAGCTTCCGGTCCCGCACCACGGAGTCCAGTTTGAACCTGACCTGGGGCACCGTGCCCGAATCCTTGTCCGACTCTGCCGCCCTGGTCGCGCCGGCCAGCGTGTACGTGTGCGAGCGGTCGAGGAGGTCGAACGCGCCCTCCGGCCGCGGGTCGCCGATCGGACCGGTCAGGATCACGCTGCCACCGAACGTGGGCGGTTCCCTCAGCCGCACGGTCGTGGTGGAGAAGGTGTTCTCGTCGGTCAACGTGAGACTGAACAGCCGCTGGCCGGGGCACGTCGCCACCACCGCCACGAGGCGCCCGGCCGGGTCCATCGCCACGGCGACCCGCCCCGTGGTCGACGACGAGCAGCCGCCGAGTACGAGCGTGGCGGCCAGCCCGGCCAACGCGGGCGCGATGCGTGTGAGTCGGGACACTGAGGACAGGCTAGCGGTGCATTCCAGCCGCGGCGTCCCGCGTTCAGACGGCGAAGATCGCATCCGCCTCCACGATCGCCGTGTACTACGGCGAAACGCACGGAATCCGTGCAGATTGCCGTATGAACAGCGATCATGCCGCCCGACGCTCGGGCTAGGCGCGCAGGCGCAGGCCCTTGGGGGTGGCCCGGAAGCCGGCGGCGGTCAGCGCGTCCCGCAGCGGGGAGGCGTGGATGGTCTCGCCGTCGGCCCGCTCGACCGAGAGCGGGCCGAGCGCGCCGCTGCGCACCGCGCCGGCCAGGGCCCGGGCCGCCGCGGCCAGCGCCTCGGCATCGTCCAGATAGGACAGAAGGGTCCGCCCGCCGCGCTCGACGTACAGGCCCAGCACGCCGCCGATCAGAACGACCAGCGCGCCGGCCTTGCGCCCGGGACGGTGACCGGCGCCGGGCTCGCCGTGGTCGACCGGCCGGTCCGGCCAGCCCAGCGCGGCCCCGTAAGGGTTGGCCGGGTCCGTCGCCGCCAGCACCAGCGCCCGGTCGGCATCGCTGCTTCGTTGCGCTCGCTCCGCCCGCGCGAGCCCCGGGACCTTGTCGCCCAGGGCGCGGAGGCGGTCGACGGCGCCGGGCACGGCGAACTGGGCCGCGCCCAGGCCCTCCACGAAGTACCCGCGCCGGGCCGCACCGCGCTCCTCCATGGCCGCCAGCACCGGGTACACGGCGGCGAACCCGCCGGGCGTCTGCTCGGCCATCACCGCGCCCCGGGTGACGACGCCGTGCCGCTCCAGCAGCGCCTCGGCGGTGGCCGTGGCCCGGCGGGTCGGGTTGGTGTCCCGGTCGGGCAGCCGGTACCAGCGGCCGGCGGCGGTCGGTGGGCCGGAGCGCGCGGTGGTCAGCGACATCCGGCTCAGCCGGTTGGCCGGCAGCCGGGGCGGCGTGCGGTACCGCGAGCGGGCCGCCTCCGGCCGGGCCCGGTGGGCGCCGGTGCCGGACAGCAGCGCCCGCACCGGGGCGAGGGTGTCGTTGGCCAGCCACCCGGCCCAGACCAGGTCCCATATGGCGGCCAGCACGTCCGGCTCGGCCCCGTCGACGGCCTCGGTGAGCTGGCGGAAGAACAGCGCCTGGCCGCCGTCCA
>Ga0307416_100000400_pt1 | contig 22240 bp, 17 predicted proteins | sample DK1Cmetagenome_2_FD_203821 | JGI IMG/M metagenome (GOLD analysis project Ga0307416, IMG submission 203821) | Maize rhizosphere microbial communities from greenhouse at UC Davis, California, United States - DK15-C-3 | ecosystem: Host-associated > Plants > Roots > Rhizosphere > Soil | place...
CCTCGGCTGGGGCGGTGGTGAGGAACCCCTCGGCGTAGGGCACGTCCTCCCGCCGCTCCCCGCCGTAGCCGAGGGCCGAGGGCCGAGGGCCGCCGTTATTGGAGTAACCGGACGACTACGTACGTCACGGCGATGGCGGCGGCGAAGAGGAGCACATAGACGTAGGCCCGCCGGGTCTCGCGTGGGAGGGGCGCGACGCGCTCCGTCTCCAGGCCGCCGCCCGGCTGCTCGCGGGCGAGGTGGCGTTGCATCGCCCCGGGCGCATCGTCGTCGCCCTCGAGCGCGAACGTGTGATGACCGACGTGATCTTCCGCCACCGGATGATCGAGGCCGGCGCCGTCGAAGCGCGCGACGACGACCGTGATGTTGTCCGGCCCGCCCGTGGCGTTGGCGCGGTCGATGAGCTGCTTGCACAGCAACATCGGGTCGTCGACCTGGGCGGCCATCTGGGCGATCTCCTCCGGCCGGACCTGCCCCGACAGCCCGTCGCTGCAGAGGACGAGCGTGTCGCCGCGGCGCACCTGCTGGTGCGTGAGGTCGATCTTGATGTACGGCTCGGGGCCGAGCGCTTGGAGGATGATGTTGCGCCGGTCGCTCGTCTCGGCCTCTTCGGCGGTGATCTCGCCGGCCTCGATCAGCTTCTGCATGAGCGACTGGTCCTTCGTGAGCTGCCGCGCGACGCCGTCGCGGATGAGGTAGGCGCGGCTGTCGCCCACCTGGGCCATGTAGAGCGTGTCGCCGAGCAGGCCGGCGATGGTGGCGGTGGTCCCCATGCCGCGGTTCTCGGGGTGCGCCTTGGCGAACTCGTGAATCTTCACGTTCGCCGCCTCGGTGGCCTCCCGAAGCGCCGCCGCGAAGGCGGCCGGCTCGGGAGGTGGTGCGTCGTCGCCGCACCACCACTCGCGGAGCTGGTCGAGCACCACGTCCACGGCCATCGAGCTGGCGATCTCCCCCGACGCGGCGCCGCCCATCCCGTCGGCGACCATGAAGAGCGTGCCCCGCTCCCCGGACGTGTGCGTCCGCAGCTCGGGGAGCAGCGTGGCGTTCCCGGCGGTCAGGTCGGCCACCACGAACGCGTCCTCATTGTGTTCGCGCGTGCGGCCCACGTCGGTGCGCCCGAACACCCGGACGACGACTTCGGAGGACGGGATGCGCGTGTCGGAAGGGGTGTGGTTGGGCGAGGGCGAGGCGGTCACGAGGGCGGGGATCGGGCAGGTGGCACACGGCGGCGCGTCCGTCGTGGCGCACGCGGCCATGCGGGGAACCCCGGTCGAGCCCGAATATAGGAGAGCAGCGGCGCGAGGGTCAATGAAGTGTCCCCAGGGCCCGCGCCCGGCCGCCGGACGGGCCCGCTGCGCCCCGTTCATGGTCGCGCACCGCTGTTCGCGGCCCATTCCCGTCTCCCGCACGCCCCGCGTGGTCGGTTAGCTTGCGCCATGCACCCCGCCAGCCTTCTCCCCGCCCTCGGCGCCGCGTCGCTGCTGGGGGCGTGCGCGTCGGCCGGCGGCCCGGGGCTCCTGAGCGCCGAGCGCGACGCAGCGGCCCGCGTGCCGCTGCCGCCGGTGCCCCGCGTTACCGGGCCGCTCACGGTCGCCGTCGTCTACCCCCGCCCCAACCAGTCGCTGACCGCGCGCGACTCGAACTTCATCTTCGGGTCCGTGGGGCGGGGCGGCGCGACGCTCACCATCAACGGCGCTCCGGTGCCGGTGCTGCCTAACGGGGCGTTCCTCGCCTGGCTCCCCGTCCCCGCCGGGCCCGACCCGCGCTACGACCTGGTGGCCGCTTCGGGCGCGGACACGGCGCGCGCGGCGCTCCCCGTCCGCACGCCGGCGTCGCGCCTCCCGGAGAGCGCGGTGGCGAGCACTGTGGTGAGCGCCGCGGCGGGCGGCGCGGCGCGCGACACGCAGCCGGCCACCCCGGCGGCGCCGCCGAACGCCCTCGTGGTGGACACGTCGAGCGTGGCGCCGCGCGGCAGCTACGCCCTTCGCGCCGACGAGCCGGTCCGCGTGAGCGTGCGCGCGAGTGCCGACGCCGTGTGGCTCGCCGCCGACAGCGTCCCCCGCGGCTTCGGGTCGGCCCCGCCACTGCCGGCGGCGCGGATCGCCCTCACCCGCTCGGGGACGGGCGACCTCTGGTCGGCGTCGCTGCCCGCCGGCCGGCTCCGCATTGGCGGCGCGATCGTGGCCGCCCGCGGCGCCGATACCGTGCGCCTCCCCGTGGCCCGGGTGGTGCCGGCGGAGGAGCTGCCTCCAGTCACGCTCTCCCCCGCGTCGGCCGACTCCGGGCGCGTGGTGAGCGACACCGACCGCGTGGTCGTCGGCCGGCCGACGCAGGGCGGCACGTACAAGTGGTTCTTCCTCCCCGGTACCGTGCTCCCCGCCACGGGGCAGAGTGGCGACTGGACGCGCGTGCGGCTCGCCGAGGCGCTCGAGGTGTGGGTGAGCGCGAGCGACGCCGAGCCGCGGCCGGCGGGCAGCGCGGTCCCGCGCCGCATCGCCGGAAACGCGCGCGTCGCGCCGGCCCGGGAGTGGGTGGACCTCGTCGTCCCCACCGGCGAGCGGCCGCCGTTCCTCGTCGAGGAGGGCGATCGCACGATCGCCCTGACGCTCTACGGCACGGTCGGAAACCCCGACGTGATCCAGCACGTGGCCGCCGACCCGCTGGTGCAGCACGTGGCGTGGAGCCCCGAGGCCACCGACCGCGTGCGCTTCACGGCGCACCTGTCGCGGGCACCCTACGGCTATCAGGTGCTCTGGAACGGGAGCGCGCTCGTGCTGCGCATCCGCCGCCCGCCGGCGGTGGACAGGCGCGCGCCGCTGCGGGGACTCACGATCGCCGTGGACGCCGGCCACCCGCCGATCGGCGCCACCGGCCCCACCGGACTGTACGAGGCCGTGCCGACGCTCGCCGTCGCCCAGCGGGTGCAGCGGCTGCTCGCCGAGCGCGGGGCGCGGGTGGTAATGACGCGGTCGACGGCCGCGCCCGTGGCGCTCGGCGACCGCCCGGTCATGGCTCGCCGCGCGAACGCGCACGCCCTGGTGTCGATCCACCTCAACGCGCTGCCCGACGGCATCAACCCGTTCACCGCGCACGGTACCGGCACCTACTACTTCCACCCCCATGCGGTGCCACTCGCGCGCGCCGTGCAGCGCGGCATGGTGCGCCGCATGGGCCTGCGCGACCTCGGCATCTACTACGACAACCTCGCGCTCGCCCGCCCGACGTGGATGCCGTCGGTGCTCTGCGAGGGGGCGTTCATCATGGTCCCCGAGCAGGAGGTGGCGATGCGGACGCCGCAGTACCAGGAAGCGTACGCGCGGGGCATCGTCGAGGGATTGGAGCGGTTCTTTCTAGGCATCGGAGCCGAGCACTGATCTTCCACTGGTGCATGCCGCAGCGTAGTGACGGGGGCGTCGGGCGTCGGGCGTCGGGCGTGCGTCGAGCGCGGAGCGCCCACCGGGTAGTTCGCGATGCTCCGCGCGCATCCCTCGCCCCCCCTCGACGCCCGACGCCCGACGCCCGGCCGCCCGCGCGCCGCCCTCTCCTCGGCGCCCTGGCGCTCGCCTCGCTCACGGCACTCACGTCGCCTGCAGCGCACGGTCAAGTGGTGCCGAACGGGCACTGGCGCACCCTCCGCACCGCCCACTTCCGCGTGCACTTCACGCCCGCCCTCGAGGACCAGGCGCGGCGCGCGGCGGTGAACGCCGAGCGAGCCTACGCGGAGCTCGCCGCGGAGCTCGTGCCGCCGCGCGGGCCCGTGGACCTCGTCCTCGCCGACAACGTCGACTTCTCGAACGGCTTCGCGAACGTCTTCCCGACCAACCGCATCGTCGTGTACACGCACCCGCCCGTGGAGGGGCAGTCGCTGCGGTACCACGGCGACTGGAACGAGCTGCTGGTCACGCACGAGCTGGTGCACGTGTTCCACCTCGATCGGTCGCGCGGCGTGTGGCGACTCGCGCAGCGCGTCTTCGGCCGCAACCCCGCGCTCTTCCCCAACAGCTACGCGCCGGCGTGGCTCACCGAGGGGCTCGCGGTCTACTACGAGTCGCGGCTCACCGGGTACGGGCGCATCGCCGGGTCGCCGCACCGTGCCCTGGCGCAGGCGAGCGCCGCGGGCGGGCACGTGCCAAGGCTCGACGAGCTGAGCCTCGGCACCCCGACGTTCCCGGGGGGCACCGCCGCCTACGCCTACGGGTCGCTGCTCGTCGACTATCTCGCGCGGACGCGCGGCGCCGACCGCGTCCGACGGTTCGTGGAGCGAACGAGCGTCGACCCGATCCCGTTCTTCATGCTCGACCACGCGGCGCGGCGCACCTTCGGCGTGGGCCTGCAGGGTGCGTGGGCGCGCTGGCGCGACTCGGCCGAGCGCGCGTCGGCGCCGGCCGAGCCGCTCCCCGGCTGGCGCGACCTCACGCCCGCGGGGTGGTACGCGCAGTATCCGCGCTGGCGCGACTCGGTCGCGCTCCTCTACGCGGCGAACACCGGGCGCGAGATGCCGGCCGCGTACGCGGTGGGCGCCGACGGCCGCCGCCGGCGCGTCGGGCGCCGAAACAGTCTCGAGCCGAACGTGCCCGCGCCGGCGGGGCTGCTCTACGCGCAGCTCGACTACGTGGACCCGTACACGGTGCGCTCGGACCTGTACGTGCAGCGCGGTCGGCGGGAGCGGCGGCTCACGCGCGGCGCCCGCCTCTCGCACCCCGACGCCCGAGCGGACGGCGAGATCGTCGCCGTGCAGGCGGTGCCGGCGACCACTGTGCTGGTGCGCGTGCGCGCCGACGGACGCCGCATCGCGCCGCTCACCGCGCCGTCGCCCGACACGGGGTGGGCGGAGCCGCGTTGGTCGCCGTCGGGTCACCTGATCGCGGCCGTGCGGCGGACGCGCGGCGGCCGGTCGAGCGTCGTCGTGCTCGACACGGTGGGGCGCGTAGTGCACGAGCTGTCGGCGAGCCACGCCGTGGAGCAGGCGCCGAGCTGGTCGAGCGACGGGCGCCTGGTGTACTTCGCGTCCGACCGCTCCGGAATCTCCGAGGCGTACGTCGTGGCGCTGGATTCCGCGGGCGAGGCAGCGCCGGGGCGCGCGGCGCGGCGACTCAGCGCGGCGCCGGGCGGCACGTACTATCCCGTGCCCTCGCCCGACGGCCGGACGCTGGCGGCGATCACCCTCGAGGCCAACGGCTACCACGTGGGCGTGGCGCCGCTCGACTCCGCCGGCCGGCCCGGCGCCCCGACCGCGGCGACCGGGGCGACCGGGGCGACCGTGCCGGCCATCGCGGCGGATGCGGACGGCGCGGCCGCCCCGCCGGTGCCTCGCGACGCGTCGCCGGCCACGCGCTACTCGCCCTGGCGCACGCTGCTGCCCCGCTGGTGGTCACCGGTGAGCGGCACGACGGACGAGGGGGTGACGATGCTCGGCGCCTCGACGAGCGGCGAGGACGTCATCGGCCGACACTCGTATTCGGCCCAGGCACTCGTCGGCACGCGCGGCCGCGGCGAGCCGGAGGTCTCCGCGTTCTACCGCTACCGCGGGTTCGGACTCCCGGTGCTCGACGTGGGTGCGTCGCAGTACTGGGACCACGGGCTGTCCGGCCAGCTCACGCGCCGCACGCGCCTGGCGTCCGTTGCGGCGACGCTTCTGCGGCCGCGGCTGCGCACGGGCGCGTCGCTCAGCGTCGGCACGGAGGTCGAGCTGCGCGACTACGGGCATTCGTCCGCCGCCCTGCTCGACCGGATCGACCCGCTGTTCAGCTCCGCGCCCGGCTACCAGGCGCTGTTCGCGTCCGCCGGGTGGTCGAACACGCAGCGGCCGACGCTCAGCATCTCGCCCGAGGACGGCGTGTCGCTCGGCGCCACGGTGCGGCAGCGCTGGCGGAGCGGCGAGCCGGGCACGCCGTCGCGGGCGGCGGTCGGTGTCGCGCGCGCGTACAAGTCGCTCGACCTGCCGGGCTACGCGCACCACGTGGCCGCCGTTCGGCTGGCCGGCGCGTGGAGCGACCGGCGCGCGACGTCGGAGTTCAGCGCCGGCGGCGTGAGCGGCTCGTCGCTCGAGCTCGTGCCGGGCTACACGATCGGCGACCCACAGCGCACGTTCAGCGTGCGCGGATTCCCGCCGGGCGCGCGCCGCGGCACGCGGGCGGTCGGCGGGTCCGCGGAATACCGGCTGCCCGTCACGCTCCCGGCGCGTGGGTACGGCCTCCTCCCGATCTTCCTGAGTCGCACGTCGCTGAGCGCCTTCACCGACGGTGCACGGGCGTGGTGCCCCGCCGGCTCCGCGCTCCCGGTGATCTGCGACCCCGCGGACAGCGTCGCGCGCACGATCGCCTCGGTCGGCGTCGAGCTGAACGTCGAGGCGGCGCTCGGCTACGACACCCCGTACCGGTTCCGGCTCGGGGCGGCGCTTCCCGTAGTCGGCGACGACCGGCCGGGCGTGAGCGCGTACCTGACGGTGGGGCTGGCGTTTTGAACGGCGGCTCTCGGCCCTCGGCCCTCGGCCCTCGGCTAGGGCGGGAGCAGGAACCCCTCGGCGTCAGGGACGTCCTCCCGCCGGTCACGCAGGAGCCGAGGGCCGAGCGCCGAGAGCCGTAGTTCAGCGCGCCGAGAGCCGTAACTCAATAGCTTCGTCCGAACCCGAACCGATACAGCGGCCGCGCCGTGTCGTGCGGCACGTCGGAGCGCTGTGCCTTGACGTCGGCCATCGACGACGGCAGCTCGAACGGCAGCTTCCCCTCGGGCTTCGCACGGCCTGTCAACACGTCCAAGAGCGCCGCGTCGCTGATCCCGAAGTTGGCGAGGAGCGCGGCCGCCTTGTCCTTCACCGCCGTGAGGATCGCGGGGCGGTCCAGGTACACCGTGACGATCGTCGGCACCGCGGCGCTGATCCGCTTGATGGCCTCGTACTCCGGGTCGCCGTCGCGAAAGCCGAGGTTGCCTTCGTGCTGCATCGCGCCGAATACGTACGCCGCGTGGAGCGTCTCGAAGGGTGCGTCGGTGCGCACGATCGCGACGTCGGCCTGCGCCGGGCTGGTGACGACGGTCCACCCGTACCGCGCGGCCACCTGCGGGTCGACGTGATGGAGGTAGACTCGCTTTACCTGCGCCTTGAGCGGCAGGATGCCGTTCTTGTTCTCCAGGAGCACGAGCGACCGGCGCTGGGCCTGCACCCCCTCCGCCTGGAACGCCGCGCTGCCGACCGAGGTGGCGGCCTTCGCCGCGTCGACGTACGGGTTCTCGAACAGCCCTTGCTGGAACTTCTGCCGCACGATCCGGAACGCCGACTCGTCGAGTCGGGTCTCCGGGAGCGTGCCCGCGCGTACCGCCTGCACCAGGAACTGCGCCTCCTCGGTGCCGCCGAACTGGTCGACGCCGGCGTTCACCGCCTTCACGAAGCGATCCTGCTTCGGGAGCTGCTCGACGCCCCACGGCATCGCGACCATCGCGAAGGTCGGTCGCTGGCCCGGCGGGAAGCCGTTCCGGCACAGCGCCGTGCAGTCGTTCGTGATCGCCCAGTCGGTGAGGATCACGCCCTGGAAGCCGTGCCGCGTGCGCAGCAGGTCGGCGAGCAGCTGCTTGTTGAACCCGGCCCCGACCTGCTCGAGGGGTTGCCCGTTCAGCGTCGCATTCTCGAGGATGGAGTACGTCGGCATCACCCCCGCGACGTTCGCCGCGAACGCGCCCTGGAACGGCTTCACGTGGTACTCCAGGTTCTTGCCGGGAAAGGTCGCGTACCGGCCGTACGATGAATGGCTGTCGTACCCGTGCATGGCGGCGCCGTAGCCCACCCAGTGCTTCACCACGGCCAGCACGCCGGCCGTGTCCACGCCGCCGGTGCCGTGCTGGAAGCCCTCGACGTAGGCGCGCACGAGCTCTCCGGCGAGCTCCGCGTCCTCGCCGAATGTGCCGTTGATCCGACTCCAGCGCGGCTCCGTGGCCAGATCGGCCTGCGGCGAGAGCGTCTCGTGGATGCCCACGGCGCGGTACTCCTGCCGGGCGATGTCACCGAAGCGCCGAACGAGCGTCGCGTCGCGCAGAGCGGCGAAGCCGAGCGTCTCCGGCCACTGCGAGAACTTGCCTGACTGCACGCTCGCCCCGAGCACGTACTGGAAGTGGTGCCGCGGGTCGGTGCTGATCGTGACGGGTATGCCGAGGCGGGTCCCCTCGGCGAGCTCCTGGAGCTTGTTGTTCTCCTCCGCCAGCGCCTGCGGCTCGCCACCGAGTCGGGTGATGAAGCTGTTCACCTTGGAGTCGCGGATCAGCGCGCCCGTGGCGGCGAGATCGTACTGCGTCCCCACGCCCGCGCCACCCGCCGGGCCGATACTGCGCACGGTCCCGTGCATCATGGCGCCGGCCTTCTCCTCGAGCGTCATTCGGCCGACCAGGTCTCGCGCACGCTCGTCGGGGCTCCGCCGCCAGTCCTCGTACGGATCGAGCGAATCGTTCCTGTTCGAGTCCTTGAAGCGTAATCCGGAGTGCTCGATGATCCGAGCCGACCTCGCACCAAGCGTGGGCTGCGGACCCCGGAGGGGCGGCACGTTCTGCGCCGCGGCGACGACCGGCGTCAGCGCAGCGAGTAGCAGGCTGGCGAGCGCCAGACTGGCGAGCGCCAGGCTGGCGAGCGGCCGGCGGCATGTGGACCGTGACATCGCTCTTGCTCCGTCCGTGAAGGTGGCTCGGGACCCGGATCCTCGATTCCGCATGCCGCGTGCGCGAAGCTGTCGCCGGCGCACGACCCAGCGCAACATTGTGCGACGGTCTCGTCCCTCGTCCCTCGTCCCCCGTCCCCGGCGCATGCCCATCCATCGCGACGCCTACGTCCACCCCGCCGCGTTCGTGTTTGGCGACGTCACCCTCGGCGAGCGCGCCTCGGTGTGGCCCACGGCCGTCGTGCGCGGCGATACGGCTCCGATCGTCATCGGGCCCGATTCGAACGTGCAGGACGGGACGGTGATCCACGTCGACCCGGGCGTGCCCGTGGCGATTGGCGCCCGCGTCGCCATCGGGCACCGGGCAGTGGTGCACGGAGCGACCGTCGCCGACGACTGCCTGATCGCGATGGGCGCCGTCGTGCTGAATCACGTCGTCGTTGGTAGCGGCTCGATCGTCGGCGCGGGGGCCGTGTGCACCGAGGGGATGCAGATCCCACCCAACTCGCTCGTGCTCGGCGTGCCCGGCCGCGTGATCCGCGAGACCACGCCCGAGGAGCGCGCGCGCATCCAGCGCACGGTGGATGCCTACCTGGCACTGCAGCAGCGGCACAAGGCGGGGGAGTTTCCGCGGTACGGGCAGGAGAAGGCAGTAGGGAGTAGGGAGTAGGGGCTGACCCCTGAATTACCCGCGTCAGGTTGTCATCCTTCGGTCGCGCCGCGGCGCGGCGCTCCCTCGGGATGACAACTAGGGGCGAGGACTCCCCGCCGTGCTACTCCCTACTCCCTGCTCTTGTCCGTTCACACCGGAGCGGAAGGAGGTCTCACCATGATGGTTCTGGAGCTGCTGGCCGCACTGTGTGCGGCGCTGTTCGCCGGCGCCGCCGTCTACATCAACCTCGTCGAGCACCCGGCGCGCATGTCGCTCGGGCCCGCGGCGGCGCTCGCCGAGTGGGCGCCGAGTTACCAGCGCGCCACGGTGATGCAGGCGTCGCTCGCCGTCGTCGGCACGCTGGCCGCGCTCGGCGCGTGGGCCACGGGCTCCGGCACCGGGTGGCTGGTGGGGGGGCTGCTCCTTGGCGCGGTGGTCCCGGTGACGCTGCTCGTCATCTTTCCAACCAACAAGCAGCTGCTCGCGCCGTCGGCCGCGCAGGACCTCCAGCGTACCGATCTGCTCCTCGCGCGCTGGAACCGACTGCACGCCATCCGCAGCGTGTTGAGCCTGGTCGCCCTCGCGACGTTCCTGATCGTGCGTCGCTGACCGCCCAGAGCCGCCCGCACTTGCGACGCCTTCACGCGCGGGCGCGCTTCTTCGGCCGGTAGGGCGCGAGCACCGCGTCCACCGCGTTGCGCAGGAAGCGCGCGGCCGGCCCCTCCTGATAGAACGCCCACGTGAACAGCGCCCCGTTGAGCGCCACTTCGACGGTACCCACGAGCGCCCGAGTGTCCGTGCCACGCGCGAGCTCGCCGGCCGCCACCGCCTCCTCCAGCAGCTCGCGGAGCGCCTCGCGGGTCGCGCGCCCCTGCGCCGCGAGCTGCGCGCGGAAGTCCGGGTCGGCGAGGTCGATCTGCAGGTACGCCAGGTTGCGCGCCAGCGCCGCCGGGGAGGACGCCAAGCCCGCCAGGCACTCGGCGTAGGCGCGCACCGCCCCGAGCGGCGACCGGTGCGCCGCGCGCATCCCGCGCACCATCTCGCCCGCCGCGGCGGCCGCGCCCTCGGAGAGCGCGAGCAGAAGCGCACGCTTGGAGCCGAAGCGCTGTGCCAGCGCCCCCGCGGTGACGCCGGCCTCGGCGGCGATCTCGGCCAGCGTGAGCTCGCCCGGCCCGAGCCGCTGCATCGCGCGGTAGGCCGCCGCGAACACGTCCTCGTCGCTCACCTTCCGCGGCCGCGGGCTCACGGGCCTTGACGGTTTCTAAATGGCAATGTAGTATCGTTTCTAAACGGCCATGTAGTTATCCCAGTATAGCGCGTGGTGCCCGGGCGCGCCAACCGGCGCGCCGCCACGCTAGGGGGGAGCGCGATGCGGACCGTGACCTATGGTGGTGCGTGCAGCCTCGACGGATTCATCGCCGCCGCCGACGGGGCCCTGGACTGGCTGCACTTCAGCCGGGACGTGCAGCAGCTGATCGCCGAGTACTGGGCGACCATCGACACCGTCCTGATGGGGCGCAAGACCTGGGAGGTGGCGGCGGCCCAGGGTGGGGGCGGCGGGGGCGGCGGAGGCGGCGCGTCGGCGATCACGACGTACGTCTTCTCCCGCACCCTGCGCGAGGTGCCCGCCGGCGCGCGCCTGGTCGCGTCCGACGCGGGCGACTTCGTGCGCCAGCTCAAGCGGCAGCCCGGGAAGGGGATCTGCGTCATGGGCGGCGGGGAGCTCGCCTGCTCGCTCCTGGAGGCGGGGGTGATCGACGAGGTGGGGCTCAACGTCCACCCCGTCCTCCTCGGCTCCGGCGTGCCGCTCTTCCGCGACGCGGGGCGGCGTATCGCCCTCGAGCTGACGGAGTCGCGCGTGATCGACGGTGGGTGCGTGTACTCGATGTATCGCGTCCTCCACGCCGATCCGGCGCCGCGTCGCCGGACGCGCGGTGCGCGGGCCCGGAACAAGGCATAATCCGCACGGCCGACAGGCGCGGCATCGCGCCCGCGCCGGAATCAGTGCCGGCCGTCCTCGGTCGGGATCTGGTCGAGGGCCTCACGCACGGCGGCACCCGCGCCGTGCGGCCGGCCGTCCCACCCGGCGAGGCGCAGCCGGGGCAGCGCCTCCGGGTGCGCGCGCTGCAGAAAGTCCATCAGCTTCTCCCGCACCTCGCAGCGGAGCTCCCACGTCGCCCCGGCGTTCGAGGCGCTCATCATCGCGCGGAGCTCCAGCGTCCGGTCCGTGGCGTCGGTGACGTGGAGCGCCCACACCTGCCCGTCCCAGTACTTCGACGCGCGCACGATGCGCTCGCACTCGGCGCGGATCTCGGCGACGGGTGCCGTGAAGTCCACCCGCCAGAACACGGTGCCGATGATCTGCGGGGACTGGCGCGTCCAGTTCTGGAACGGCCGCTCGAAGAAGTGGCTGATCGGCAGCACCAGCCGCCGCGCGTCCCAGACGCGCACCACGACGTAGGTGAGGGTGATCTCCTCCACCGTGCCCCACTCGTTCTCGACGACCACCGAGTCGCCGACGCGGACCGGCTGGGTGATCGCGAGCTGGATCCCGGCCACCAGGTTCCCGATCGGCCGCTGGGCGGCGATGCCGACGACGATGCCGATGATGCCGGCCGACGCGAGCAGCCCGGTGCCGAAGCCACGCAGCCCCTCGACGCGCATCAGCGCGACGCTCAGGGCGACGAGCGCGACGATCATCACGAGCACGCGCCGCAGGACGCCGACCTGTGTGCGCACGCGCCGGGCGCGCAGATCGTCGGCGGCGTCGAAGCGCCGGACGACGACATCCTCCAGCACGAAGCTGACGCCGATCAGCAGCCACGCGACGGCCACGATGAGCAGCAGGTGGAGCGCGAGGTCCCAGGCGGCCAGTACCGGGGCCGACATTACAGGGGTGAGCACCGGGAGCACCCAGTGCAGGCCGAGCAGCGGGAAGAGGAGGCGAGCCGGCCCGCGCGTGCGGCGGAGCACCGCGCCGTCGAACACGAGCAGTACCGGGGCGCGCTGCCCGAGGCGGGTGAGGCCGCGATAGAGCAGCGCGTGCGCCGCGAGGCCGACCAGTACGGCGAGCACGAGGGCCGTCCCGGCGCGCACGGTCGGCGGGAGGGCGGCAATCAGGTCCACGAATCGCATCGTATCGACCAGCCGCAAGGGATGTGGGGGCCGCCGAGCCGCGAGTCAGCCACCGCCGAACCCGCGGGCCCAGGGCCGGCAAGGCCGGCAAGGCCGGCAAGGCCGGCACGACGAGGCGCCGCACGTCCACACCGGGGAGCGGTGTCTCGCGCAGCACGTGCGGCACACGAGCAGATCCGAACAGAGCGAGCCAGCCCGCTCGTGCGCTGACGCGGCAAGTCGGGCGCCAGCGCGCGCGTCGGCGAGGGCCAAGTGCCGCGCCGCGAGAACCCACGCGGCACCCCGCTTGCGCGCCAACTCCTCGCTGGCGCGGACCCGACGCCGGGGCCGGCCGACAACCCGAGCGCGAGGACATGATGCGGGGAGGGTCGGACCATGGCAACCAAGAAGCAGGCGGAGACGGGGGGCGGCGGGCAGGAGCAGCAGCGGCAGGGTGGGGTCGGAGGCAGCGGGGGCGCGGCGGGCGCCCCAACTGAGGCGTCCGCCACGGTGGGTGGCGCCCCGGCGAGCGGTGCCGGCGCACCCCACCCCGACTGGGAGCGGCCAAGGCAGGTCAGCCGCGAAGGGAGCCCGGAGGGAGTGCAGCCTGGGGAGAGCGTCGGGGTGCAGCCGGGTACGGAGCAGAGCAGACAGCGGGGAATGCAGCGTCGGGGGGTGCAGGGTGGCCGTCAGGAGTCGTCCCTGCTTCCGGCGTTCATGGCCAACCCAGGGCTCATGGCCAGCGCGTTCATGGCCAACCCCTTGGAGTTCGCACAGCTCATGACGAGCGAGATGGACCGCATCTTCGAAACGTTCGGCACGGCGGGCGGCGCGGCCACGCGACAGCTCGGCGGCCAGCGCGGCCCGGCGCTCGCGGCCGGCCAGCCGCGGCGCGGCGCGACTGGCCTCACCGGCTTCACGCCGCAGATCGAGGTCCTGCAGCGTGGCAACGAGCTCGTGGTACGCGCGGACCTGCCTGGGCTCCGCGCGGACGACGTGACGGTGGAGCTCGAAGACGGACTGCTCACCATCTCCGGCGAGCGCCGGGAAGAGGCGGAGGACCGGCGTGAGGGCTTCTACCACACGGAGCGACGCTATGGGTCCTTCTACCGTGCCATTCCGCTGCCCGAGGGCGTGAGCGAGGAGCAGATCAACGCCTCGTTCCGCGACGGCGTCCTGGAGGTGACGGTGCCGCTGCCGGCGGCGCAGGAGCAGCCGCGGGCGCGCCGGATCCCGATCCAGGGTGCGAGTGGCGCGAGTGGCCGGAGTGAGGCATCATCCCGCAGGAGCGTCGAAGGCACCCACCGCGAGTGAGGTGTCGTCCCGCAGGGGCGCGGCGTCGGTCGCGCGGGTGAGATGTCATCCCGCAGGAGCCCCGCCGCAGGCGGGGCGAGTGTCGGGATCGCCCTCCCCGGCGCGATGCCCGGCCCCGGCGCAGGGACAGTCGACCCCGACACTCGCGACCCTGCGGGCCACTCCTGCGGGACGACACCTGGGAACTGGCCCACTACCCGGTCGCGACCGCTGGCGCGCTGGCACCGAACTGGCGGCGAATCACGTCACGCTCACCGGAGGTCGTCATGCGCGTCGATCGTCGGGCTCTCCTCTGCGCCGCGGCGCTCACCCTCCTCGCGTGCGGCGCAGAGCGCGCCGGCGGGCCAGTCGCCCGAGCCGCCCCCGTGCCCACGCTCGACCTCGCCGCCGTCGACCCGGCGATCCTGGTCGTGCTCGACGGCGTGGCGCTGCCGCCAGGATCACCCAAGCGCCGCCTGAGCATCGCCGGCGACCGCGTGGCCTCGGTCGAGCTGCTCCGCGGCCCGACGACGGTCGCCCGGTTCGGCCGCGAGGCGAGCGGCGGCGCGGTCGTCATCACCACGGCGCCCTGAGTCCGGGCCCGTGTCGTGCAAGGTGGCGCGCTCGACGCTCGTCTCGCGTGCCTAACGAAACGCCGAGCCCGCCGGGCGCGTGGCAGTGGAGGTGCGCCGCGGAAGGCGCTGCAGCCAGCGCAGCACGGCGCTCTCGAGCGCGATCCGCTTGTCGGACCAGGAGTGGTCCGTCGGCTGGTGAACCGTGGTGATCGACGCGTTGCCCTTGGCGCGCAGCGCCTTCACGAGCGAGTCCGCCCGCGGGGCGAGCCCGTCGCCCGAGGTCATCACGAGCAGCGGCACGCGCGCGAGGCCCGGCGCCGCGTCCTCGAACCGCCACTTGGCCGCGCCGCCCAGCAAGTCGTCGACCATGCTCTCGGCCGTCACGCCGGCGAGCGCCTCCATGTTGTCGGCCATGAACGCCACGGACTCGCTCCGCGACTTCCCCGCGAGGCGGCTGCCCATGTCGGCCGCCGAGATGAGGATGCCGCCGAGCAGCCCGCGGTCGTGCGCCGCGGTGTGCGCGACCACCCAGCCGCCCATGCTGTGGCCGGCGATGACCAGCCGGCTCGTGTCGACGCCCAGGTGGCGCGCGTTGGCGGAGTCGCGGAGGAAGGCGAGGACGGCGTCCGCGTCCTCGAGCGTGTTGCCGAACCGAAACTGTCCGGGGCTGCCCCAGGAGCCGCGGTAATTCACCGTGATCGCGTGCCATCCCGCGCGCCGCACGGCCTGGGCGAGGTCCAGGTTCTTCTCGTTACCAGGCAGGCCGTGAAAGAACACGAACGTGGGATGAGCGCCGGCGCCCGACGCGAGGTACGCGACGCCGTTGATCTTCACGCCGCCGGACGGGACGTGGAGCACTTCCATCCGCGCGGGGTGCGCCGTGTCGCGAGGCGGATCGGTGTAGATCGCGCGCGGCAGCTGCTGCGCGGCGAGCGACGAGGAGGACGCGATGGCGGCGGCAGCGGCGACGAACAGGAGGCGCATGGTGGCTGAGTGGAGGCGCGAGTTCGATCTCAGCGGGACGATACCTCACGGTCCGCGCACCCGCCACGTCTCGGCAGGCTGCTCTTGCTGGCGCCTCTCGTCTTCGTTGGCCACTTCGTGGAGGAAGCGCCGGGGTTCGTGGCCTGGTTCAACGCGCACGTTCCACGCGGCATCACCCAGGACCTGTTCTGGACGGTGAACGTCGTCGCGCTCGCGATCACGATCGTGGTGGTCGCAATCGAGTGGCTCGGGCCGTCGGCGTTCACGGCGGCCGCCGTCGTGGCGTGGTTCAGTCTCCTGGTGGGGGCGAACGCGCTCCTGCATGTCGTAGGAGCGCTCACGGACGGCGGCTACGTGCCCGGTCTCGTCACGGCGCTCGTGCTCTACCTACCGCTCTACGGTTGGGTCGTGGGCCGAATCGTACGCGACCGCCGGCTGGCCCCGAGCCAGGTGGCGGTGATCGCGTTCCTCGGCGCGCTCCCGATGCTGGTGCACGGGTACCTGATTCTGTTTCGCCAGAGCCGGCTGTTCTGATTCGCGCACCTCGCCGCTCTCTTCCCTCGTGCGAAACGCCCGGGGCGGTCCGTCGAGACGGACCGCCCCGGGCGCGTTCGCGGGAAGGGAATGCTACGCGCGCGCTTCCCGGGGCAGCATGCCGCGCATCGCACCGAACGCCGCCGCAGCGAGCGACAGGCCCAGGGCGAGCAAGGCCAGCCACGCGCCGCCGGCCGCCACGGCCTGCGCCGTGTCGGCGACTTCGCCGGCGCTCTCGCGCACCTCGACCACCTTGTTCTCCACGTCCTGCTCGGTCACGCCGCGCTCGCGTGCTTCCGCCGCGGCGCGGGCCGGGGCGCCCTGCACGTCGCCGGCATCCAAGTCGGGACGCGCGGCCACGTTGCCCGCGGCCGAGACGGCGCTGCCGGTCAGGTTCCCGGCGAGGTTGAGCGTGCCGCCGAGGACGCGGCTCGCGCCGGTACCGAGGAGGTAGGTCGCCAGCAGCAGCGAGAGCCCCCAGACGAGCGCGCCGTGGATGAACCCGTCCGCGCGGTCGCGCACGTTCGCCAGGCGGCCCGCGGTCAGCCCGCCGACGAACAGCGTGACGAGCGGCACCAGGAGCGCCCAGATGCCGGCGCCCACGCCGAACGCGCGGCCGCTGTCATCGCCGTCGAGCGCCGTGAGGCCGATCGCCGCGCCGAGCACGGTGAGCACGACCTGCAGCGCCGTCGCGATCACCAGGCCGGCGAACACGGACCCCCAGCTTACCCGCGAGAGCACGCCCGCGCGCCCGACGGGGCGCTCGGCGATCGTGCCCGCGTGTTGTTGAATACCGATGTCTGCCATGTCTTCGTCTTCCTCTATCTGTCAAACGTCAAGTTGCCACAATCGGCCAGTCCTCCGCCGCGCGGTCGCGGCGGCACCCCGCCCAATGCAAGACTGGGCCCACCGGGAAACAGATGAAGCAGCCACCGGCCCTGATGAGCGACGGGTGGTGGGTTAGTTCGGCTCATCCCGCCGGTCCCCGCACGCCGTGTCAGGTGCGGGCCGACTGTCATCCCGCAGGAGCGCTGCGCAGCAGCGCGAGTGTCGGGATCCCCCATCCTCGCGCCGGAGCCAGCCACGCGCGCGCGGACAGTCGATCCCGACACTCGCGCCTTTGGCGCTCCTGCGGGATGACACCTGGGAACTGGCCCACTACCGAGCGACGTGAATCCCGCCGCGCGGAACGGCCCTTGCCTCAGCACCCCGGTCCGCTGACGTGCCCCGTCATGGTGCGGGGATGGGTGGAGGATCAACACACAGCAGTACCGGAGGCAGTCATGCCGTACGCAGCAATCTCGCAGTATCAGGATGCCCAGTTTCCCGAGTCGATGGCCGACGTGCGCGGCTTCGAAGTCCGGACGCTCGACGACGACGAGAAGGTCGGCAAGGTGGACGACGTCATTTGCGCGCCCGACGGGCGGCTGCGCTACCTCGACGTCGACCTCGGGGGCTTCTTCAATACCAAGCACGTCCTGCTCCCCGTGGGCGGCGCCCAGGTGGACGCGCAGCACGACGTGGTGTGGGTGTCGGGGATGACGAAGGAGCAGATCAAGCAGTTGCCCGACTACGCCGGGGACGCGAGCGCGATCACCGACGACTACGAGACGCGGTTCCGTGGAGCGTACGCGGCGCGCGGCACCGAGAGCGCCGGCGGCGAGGACCTCTACGATCAGGGGCGGTTCTACGCTGAGCGCGGCGGGGAGTCGGCGGGCGAGGCGCGGCTCGTCCTGTCGGAGGAGCAGCTCGCCATCGGCAAGCGACAGGTGCAGGCGGGCGAGGTCCAGCTCCGCAAGACCGTCGAGACGGAGCACGTCCGCGAGACGGTGCCGGTCATGCGCGAGGAGGTCACCGTCGAGCGGCGGCCCCTCTCGGCCGACGCCTCCGTGGGCGACGCTACCATCGGCGAGCAGGAGATCCGCATACCGCTCACCGCCGAGGAAGTCGTGGCCGACAAGCGCGTCGTGCCGGTGGAGGAGGTGGTCGTTCGCACGAACACCGTCACCGAGGAGCGCGTCGTCGAGGCAGACCTGCGCCGCGAGCGCGTGGACTACGACGAGAACGAGATCTCCCGCGCGGCCGACGTGCCGGCCGGTGCCGCGGCGAGCGGGACGAGCGCCGCGAGCAGCGCGAGTAGCGCGAAGCGCGGCGCCAAGGGCCTGGGCGCCAAGCTCGCCGACGTCGCGGACGACGTGGAGGACCGTTTCGACGGCAACCCGGCGTCGCGGCCGGGCCGCGACGCGACGGACAGCGACCGGCGCATTTGACGCGGTGAGGGTCGGCCCGGGGCCAGCCACAGTACGTGGCCGGCCCCAGGTCAATCGTCACGCGTTCGCGTTGATCCCCGTCGCCGAGAGCAAGTCGTCGTCCGACGTGAGCAGGCGCTTGTAATACAGGCTCACGGCCCCGAGGCCGTAGCTGTCGGCGTTCATGATCGCCTGCGCCTTGGTCATCTGGAAGTAGTCGAGGTCCTTGGCGTACGCGAAGTCGCGCGCGTCGCAGAACTTGTGTGCCGCCTCGTGGATGATGGTGTGGGCGACGCTCGCGTTCTTGATCCTCTTGTCCAGGAGCAACGACCAGAAGTTGAGGTGCATGCTTCCCTTCGCGTCCGCCGTGAGGTGGGCGCTGCGGTCCTTCCCGAAGACCTTCGCGCGGTCCGCTTCGGGCACCGCCCGCACCACGGCCTTCTTCGGCGCGACGAAGCCGGCCGCCTGGAGGGACTCAACAAACCCCGTGTGCACCGCCTTCTTGGCGGACTGGTTCCTCTCGAGCCACGACCCCCACAATTCCCCCTCGGGGAGGTGAGGGTTGAGCATCTTGTTGAGCTCGAAGTCTTGTTCCTCGGCGGGGAAGCGCGCGAAATGCGCCCGTACCTCCCGCCCGACGAGCGTCGCGTGCGCGTCGGCGATCACGACCGGCTTCGACAGCCCGAGGTGGATTTGGCGCAGGTTGTTCGTGATCCTGAGAATGTCGAGTCGCCACCCGCCCCGATCGTGCGGGAGCTTGAAGTGAAATCGTAGGATCTGGTAGGGCACTGCTCCGAGCGCGGCACCCGTGACGGGGTGCTGAGTCGAGACGAGCGTGCCCATGTTGAGGTCCGGCTGCGACTGGATCGCGTCGAGCACGGCCAAGGCGTCCCTGACCGCCCGCTTGGCGAGGTCGAACGAGCAAACCAGCTTGAGCCTCGCGTCCGCGTCGAACTGCGAGTACAGCGGAGAATACTTGATCGTGAGGGGGCCGAAGGTCTCCCGCGCCGTGTTCTGTGCCATACTATCCCCGATTCGTTTGCCAGCGTCGCCGACCGTCGCCGCGTCGCGGCTTCTACTGGTAGGCCGGCAGCCGCGGGTGCGCAAGGGGCGGTTGCGCCCATACGCCACGACTACGAAACGACCGTCGCGAGCCGGAGATCCCGTGTAAGCGGCTGATGCCTCACCGCAAGGCGGCCACGGGATCAATCCGGGTCGCGCGCCGCGCGGGGAGCCACGAGGCGAGGCTCGCGACCGCCGTCACCGCCACCGCCACGAGGCCCAGGGTCACCGGGTCGCCCGGCGCGACGTCGAAGAGCATCGTGCGCATGGCGCGCGTCGCGGCCACCGCGCCCGCGGCGCCCAGGGCGACGCCGAGCGCCGTCAGCGCCATCGCCTGCCCGAGCACTAGGCGCGCGACGTCGGCGGGCCGGGCGCCGAGGGCGATGCGCACGCCGATCTCGCGCGTGCGCTGCCCGACCGAGTAGGCGATCACCCCGTACAGGCCGACGATGGCGAGCAGGAAGGCGAGGGCCGCGAAGGTGCCGAGCAACGCCATCAGGAAGCGCGGCTCGGCGCGCCGCTCGGCAAGGGCGGCCTCGATCGTCTGCGCCCGGGCGATGCGAATGGCCGGGTCCACGGTCGCGATCGCCGTGAGCAGCGCGGGGAGGGCCGCGGCCGCGTCATCAGTCGTGCGCACCAGGAGCGTCGCCTGCGGGTTCGCCGGCCGCAGCGGTTCGTAGATCTTCAGCCGGTCCCACCCCTGGCGCGCGCCGGGCACGCGCACGTCGCCGGCGACGCCGACGACCGTCGACCACGGGTCGTCGGGCGAGGTACGCACGCGCGCGCCCACGGCGTGTCTCCTCGGGAAGAAGCGGCGGGCGAACGTCTCGCTCACGACCACCGTGCGCTCCGTGGTGTCGCCGCTGAAGCTGCGCCCCGCCCGCAGCGGTACGCCGACCGCCTGGAACCAGTCGGGCGTCACCGCCGCGTAGCCGAGCAGCGAGGGACGCTCGGCGGCGGGGAGCCCGGCCCCGTCGATCTCGACCTGGCCCATAGCGAGACTGATGCGCGTGGGGTCGTCGCTCCCGAGCACGGCCGCGCGCACGCCGGGCTTCGACCGCAGCTGGTCGAGGAGGCGCGCGTACATCTCCGCGCGCGCCGCCGGCGCGTCGAAGCGGGACGCGGACATGTCGAGCAGCACGCCGGTGAGCCGGTGCGGGTCGTACCCGACGTCCACGCGCAGGAGCGACACGAACGACCGCACCAGCAGCCCGGCGCCGGCGAGCAGCACCACCGAGAGCGCCAGCTCGCCGACGACGAGGACGCCGCGCGCCCGACGGGAGCGTGTGCTCCCGGCCACACTGCGCGCGCTCTCCTGGAGCGACGGGCCTAGGGCGGGCTCGGTGGCGAAGATCGCTGGCGCCAGGCCGAACAGCAGCCCCGTGCCGACCGCGAGCCCGAGGCTCCACGCGAGCACCGCCGGCTCGAGTCGCACGTCGTCGAGGGCGCCCATGGTGGCCGGGCGGAGGGCGACGATGAGCGCGAGCCCGCGCCAGGCGAGCAGCACGCCGAGCGCGCCGCCGGCCACGGCGAGCGCCAAGCTCTCGGTGAGGAGCTGCCGGACGACGCGCCCGCGCCCGGCGCCGAGCGCGGCGCGGATCGCGAACTCGCGTTGGCGCGCCCACGCCCGGGCGAGCAGCAGGTTCGCGACGTTCGCGCAGGCGATGAGCAGCACGACGCCCACGGCGGCGAACATGAGCAGCAGCGACGTGCGGTAGCCGCCGGCGAGCGCCTCGCGCACGCTGACCGCCGCCGCCCCGAACACCTCTCCAGCCGGCGCGGCCTCCGACTGCGCCACCGCCGCCAGCTCGCGGCTCGCCGCCTCCGGCGTGGTGCCGGGCCGCAGCCGGCCGACGGCGCTGACCCCCGCAGTGCCCGCCGACACCACGAGCGGCGCGAAGATCTGCCGCGCGTCGCGGTCGCCGATGACGGCGAGGCCGAAGTCGCGCGGCATCACGCCGATGACGGTGTGGGGCACGCCGTCGAGCCGCACCGTCTCGCCGAGTACGTCGCGCCGGCCGCCGAACCGCCGCTGCCAGAGCCCGTGGCCCAGCATCACCACGGCGGGCGCGCCGCGCACCTGCTCGTCCGGCGTGAACGTGCGGCCGAGCATCGGGCTCGTGCCGAGGAAGCGCGGCAGGTCGGCCTCGATCGCCGCGCCCTGCAGCGGTTCCGGGGTCGCGCCGCCGTCGCCGCCGGTGAGCGTGGGCTCGATCGTTCGGTAGGTCGCGATCCCCTCCAGGGACCGGACGCGGGCGCGCCAGGCCTCGACGAGCGCGGCGGTGGGCATGATCCGCACCTGCCCGTTGGACGCGGAGAGCTGTAGGAAGACGAGCCGCTCGCCGTCGCGGTAGGGGAGCGGCGCGAGCAGCAGCTGACGCACCGCGCTGAAGATCGCCGTGTTGGCGCCGATGCCGAGCGCGATGGTGAGCACGGCCACCGCGGTGAAGGCGGGCGTCGCCCGGAACTGGCGCAGGGCGAGGCGCAAGTCGAGCGCGACCCCGGCGAGCCAGTCGCTCGCGCGCTGCCGCCGCACCCGCGGCGCCTCGGTGCGGCGATAGAGCTCGCGGAGCTCGGCCACGTCGGCAGCGTCGCCGAAGCGGCGCAGCGCCTCGGCGCGCGCCGCGGCGGGGTCGAGCCCGGCCGCGCACAGCTCGTCCGCGCGCATCTCGAGGTGAAAGCGGATCTCGTCGTCCACCTCGCGGGCGAGGTCGGCCGCACCGCGTCGCGGCAGGCGGAAGATCCGGCGTACGCTGGCGGGGAGGCGGCGGTGGGGCGTCTGGGGCGTCTGGGGCGTCATCGCTCAGCGCGCCTCCAGCACGCGCGACACGAGGGCCACGTACTGCCGCCACGTCGCCGTCTCGGCGCGCAGCATCTCGCGACCGCGCGCGGTGAGCGAGTAGTACTTCGCCCGCCGATTGTTCTCCGAGAGGCCCCACTCGGAGTCGACGGCCCCGGCGCGCTCGAGCCGGTACAGCGCCTTGTACAGCGCGGCGTCGACGATCTGGAGCTCGCCGCCGGTGCGTGCCTCGATCCACTGCGCGATCGCGTAGCCGTGCATCGGCACGCCGGCGAGCGTCTTCAGGATGAGCACGTCGAGCGTGCCGTGCAGCAGTTCGCGCGCCTCGCGAGGCATGG
>Ga0307416_100000402_pt1 | contig 22184 bp, 20 predicted proteins | sample DK1Cmetagenome_2_FD_203821 | JGI IMG/M metagenome (GOLD analysis project Ga0307416, IMG submission 203821) | Maize rhizosphere microbial communities from greenhouse at UC Davis, California, United States - DK15-C-3 | ecosystem: Host-associated > Plants > Roots > Rhizosphere > Soil | place...
GTTTTTTTTAGACACTGTGAAAGAATTCGTCCTATAATAGAAGGCATGCAGATTGATTACGAAGCCATGTCTCTAGACCGTAAAATGCTTATTGGATCTTATTGTACGATGGAGTACGCCATAGAATCGGCGGCGATTTTTAATCCGTCAATTGTAGAAGATTTTGATCAGACCGGATTGGAGGCAGGAGAAAAACGCGTTATAATTTCTTTTCGAGCAACGGGTGAAGGTCATATTTCGTCAATTGTTTTTAGAAGAGCCATTTTGGATCGAGATAACAATCTGCATATCATGAAAATAGGAAATCATATTGATAAGGCAGAAATCGAACATAAAACCTTATTTAATAAAGAGCGATTCCTTAGTAAGCTTTACGAAATGCACACAGCAGACAAATATATTGCTCAGATTATGCAGGATCTTCCAGATGAGTTTGAATTTGCGGTCCTTAAAAATTTGCTGATTGAGTCTTTAAAAGATCCTTTAATTCGCGAAGAAAGAAAAGTAGCACTGGAAGAAATACTGTGGTTGGCTAATTCTTTTTACGATTTGCAGTTCAAACATGATTCGGATATTACAGAACGTGTCATTTTTCCGATTTCTGATTCGGAGAGCCGTGGAATAGAAGATGCTCGTTTTGTACGTTTTACAGATGATAACGGTTCTTCGCGTGTTATGGCAACGTATACGGCTTATAACGGACATACAATTTTGCCGAAATTAATTTCTACCGAAGATTTTTATAGTTTTAGAGTTATGCCGCTTCATGGAGAAGGAGCGCAGAATAAAAATCTGGCTTTGTTTCCTCGAAAAATAAAAGGCAAATATGCTATGCTAGCCAGAATTGACGGTGTAAACAATTATATTATGTATTCTGATCGAGTAACGCAATGGAATACGCCAGTTTTGCTGCAAGAACCGCGCTATACTTGGGAGCTAACACAGATTGGGAACTGCGGATCTCCGCTTTGGACAGAAGAAGGATGGCTTGTAATTACGCATGGAGTTGGAGCTATGAGACGCTATTGCATTGGTGCCTCATTGTTTGATCTCGACGATCCTTCTAAAGAAATAGGAAGATTGACAGAACCTTTGCTTTCTCCATTGGAAGATGAAAGAGAAGGATATGTGCCAAATGTGGTGTATTCTTGCGGAGCGATTATTCATAATAACAGTTTAATTCTGCCTTATGCTGTATCTGATTATTGCTCAACTTATGCTGTAGTTGACATGGTTGAATTGCTGGATGCGCTTAAGAAAAGCAAGTAATATCTTTGTCTAAAGTATTTTAACACATAGAGATATAGTTTTTGAAGTCTTTAAAAAAGGCGTTTCACTAATTTTAATGCACATAGCTTATCTATGTGTTGAAACTTGTTTCTCTTGTCTTCTTTTTTAGTGTAAAAAAATCTATGATTCTATGTGTTAAAAGCATATTCTTGATTTAGACCTATCGCATTTGGTAATATCATCTTTTGTTGAGGTTTGGAATTTTCTCTGTTAGGTTTTTCCAATATCGTTTTGGCATGTGTTTGATATGAAGTTTGGTGTTTTTTCTCGATTCGATATTGACATTTTTAAAATAATTGCGCCATAAATTCTCGAAAAATTCTTCATTTTCATCATTTATTTCAGCCAAAGAACTGGAAGAAGGATTGGACTCAAACTGCATTTCGACCGTAGAGACATTTTCAAGGTCATAATAAATTCCGTATTTGCGTTTAGCGTCGTAAATGAGCCAGCGCTGGTCTGCATATCGGTTTTTAAAATGCTGTTCAATAAGCGGTAAAACATCACAATCGGGTTCTATGATGGCATAATATAATCCGTCTTTTGTTAGTTTAAAACGAACAAAAGCTTTCATTCTATGGCTTTCCTTCCCCGTTAAATGTGCTGCTTTTTTTACGTTCAATACTTCGTTTCGGCTTAAATCTCCTTCGATATTCATTGGACTCGAAAAAACATATTCGACAAAGCGAAACAAGATTTCTTCAATCTGATCCATTTCAGATAAAAAAGCAAAATATAGGTTATTAAAACCATGATGAGAGAGGCGTTGCTCCAAACCATTTAAAACTCGGTTTACTTTAGCATTATCAGTTATTACAAGCTGAATTTCTGAGAAAAGCAAAGTATTTGAAATCTCCTCTTTGGCAAAAACAACATCTTTGAGTTTGTATTCGTAGATTTCAAAAACAGCTGTAAGCCAGCCTTCATAACTTCCATCATAAAGCAATTGTGTCATCAGAATTAAAATAATGCGAGCTGGTTCGAAAAATTGTTTTTGTATTTACTGTTCTGTAAATTTAAAATCTGACTTTTTATTTGAATAGGCGTCAGGTCTTTCTGCATATAGAAAGGCGACGAAAAAGCCAAAAAGAATTTTGAACGGCTGTAGGCAATTCCTAATTTCTTTAAATCTTCGGGCTGTAATTTTTTAAACCTTCTGGCAGCGACAATTTTTTTTGCGCTCAAAAATCCGATTCCAGGAATGCGCTGAATCAATTCTAAATCAGCTGAATTAATATCAACTGGAAACTGATGCAGATTTCGCAAGGCCCAACCTAATTTTGGATCAATGTCCAAGTCAAGATTTGGCTGATCAAATCCAACAATTTCATTTACATTAAATCCGTAATAGCGAATTAGCCAATCGGCTTGATACAAACGGTTTTCACGAATCATAGGAACTGGAGTTCCAATAGCGGGAAGTCTGTTGTCATAACTTATAGGCACATAACCAGAATAATACACCCGACGCATTTTCATTTGTTCGTAAAAATAATTGGCCATCCCGAGAATTTCCAGATCATTTTCTTTTGTTGCGCCAATTACCATTTGCGTGCTTTGTCCTGCTGGAGCAAAAAGCGGTGTTTTGTAATTGGATTTTTTCTCTTCTTGATAACCAATGATTTCGTTTTTAAGATATTGCATTGGTTTTATGACGTCTTTGTGATTTTTATCTGGAGCGAGCAGTTTAAGGCTTTGTTCTGTCGGCATTTCGACATTTACGCTCAGACGGTCGGCATATAATCCAGCTTCTTTCAGTAATTCTTCGCTTGCGCCAGGAATCGCTTTGAGATGAATGTACCCATTAAAATTTTCTTCTAACCGTAATTTCTTTACAATTCTAACCAAACGTTCCATTGTATAATCGGCATTGTCAAAAATTCCAGAACTCAGAAATAATCCTTCGATGTAATTTCTTCGGTAAAAACCAATCGTCAAGTCAACCACTTCTTGTACCGTAAATGCGGCACGTTTGATATCATTGCTTTTTCGGCTGACACAATAGGCACAGTCAAAAATACAGTGATTGGTAAGCAGAATTTTTAGTAGAGACACACATCGGCCGTCTTCTGTAAAGGCATGGCAGATTCCGCCTCCCGTGTCACCCAATCCTTTGTTTTTATTTTTGCGTGTGCTTTGTCCCGATGAGCAAGAAACATCATATTTTGCCGCATCTGCTAAAATTGCCAGCTTTTCCATCACTCTTTCCTGTACCATTTTGCTCTTTTTTTAGTTGTTTTTGAAAATGAAAATTCATTCTCTCAAAGCTAGGAATTCATGCTAAAAAAGAAGTAAAAGAAGCTGTTCTAAATTGTATCATTTTTTTTTGCAAGGTTATTTTTACATTGAAAAAATTACTATATTTAAGATTCAAAAAACAGGTATAAATACGGGTTTGTAGATTGTAAAAACTTTATACATTCGCCGAAATAGAAAAACTGATTTCCCCCCTTAACATTAGTTTTTCAGATTTAGAAGTATTAGCAAATATTAGGAACAAACGGCTAAAACAATGAAATTTGTAAAAGGACAAGATGTTTCCTACACGGCATGGAGTGGGATATCTTACAAGGGAACCATAATCGAAAGAAAAATGGATTTTAAAAAGGGGTTAATCATAAAATCGACTTCAAAAGAAAGAGATTTTCATTATCTCATTGAAATACAAAAAAACGGCATGACCGAGAAAATCTTATGTGCCGAAAATCAGCTGAAATTATTAGAAAAGAAAAAACGAACAGCAAAGAAAGTGGCCTAAAAGCTAATCTTTCCAGTTTTTTGTTTCTAATTTAAAAGATCATCTTTTAGTCCAATTCTTTTCAAGCTGTTTACCATTCTAAAAACAACTTCATCAGAAAAAATAAAGCTAGAAAGTATTTCTTTAATTTCTGTTGCAGTTTGAGGTTGTAGTTCTAGAAGGTTATTTAATTGTATTTTCGCTTTTGCATCCTCATTCAATAGCGATAGAGAAACCGCTTTTAGCAAAGAATCCCAGATAGTTTCGCTAAAATCCATTTTATCAGCCCAATACAGAGACTTCTGATAATCCTTTTTATGAATGTAATAACAGCAATAGCCAATGGTAATCCACCAAGGGTGCGAAGGATTTATGCGGATTGCATTTTCTAACAAATTGAAACCTTTCTCAAAATACGCGGCAAAAATAAGCATGCAGCCTACTCCTGAAGCAATTCCAGATGAATTAGGATTTATTTTTATGCATTGTTCTGCAGCGGCCAGACAACTATCCTGGTCTTTTTTAAAGCAGTTTAAAAGTGTCAGCGCATGCCATGCCTGCTGGCAATTGGGATCGATTGTTAAGGCTTTTGAGACGCAATGACTGCTTTTTTCTATTGTTTTTTTGCAATTGTCTAATCCCAAGGCAAGAGAAGCCAAATGCATTTCGCCAAGCATTGCCCAAACAATGGCATGGTTTGGGGCTAATTCTACAGCTTCGTTTAAATGGGACAGAGCATTAGCATAATTTTCGATCGAATAATAAGACTGATATTCATTGTAACTGCAAATTGCCTTTAATACACTGGAGTTGTCTGCTATTTTAGAAGGTGCAGTTTTTATTATTTCTTTAAAAATAATGCCATAGTATCCGCCCATAGAAGCCACAATATCCTTTACGATTTCATTCTGGATTCTTATGCCATCATCTATTGTAGCGGGTGTAAATAACTTTGTCAATACAAATTTGCCCGAAGAAGAATTTATTAGATTTATCCTGATCTGCAGTTTGTTATCGATAATTTGGATATGACCAGTAATGATAAAATCTGCTCCGACCAGTTGAGCAGCCTCAAGGATATTTTCATTAATTTTTGAAATAATTTCAGAAGGAAAATGGCCAATGACAGATATATCCTGAAAACGGGAGAGTTCGGCACTGATTTCTTCAGAAAGAATCTGCGAAAAAGCTTCCAAATCTGGACGAAGAACCATTGATTTAAAAGGAAAAACTGTAATCACCGGATTTGTTTTTTGGATGCTGGCGAGGGCATCAGCATGCCTAATTTTATTATTATGAATAAATTCTGGGACATAGCCGCCTTTTGGGACATGAATAATTACAGAATTATCTTTTCCGTCTGTTGAATAATACTCATGAAGTAATTTTCTTAATCGTCCTGCATGAATGCGAACCATTGCGTCATCATGAGGGTTAAAATGAGAGGGTCTGCTTAAAGCATTTACTGCTATAGAATATTCTTTGATGAACTGCTGTCTTTCGTCTATAGTTTCTGTGACAATATAACGAAGAAAATTAGTTAATAGCGTTGAGTTCTTAAATGAATAAAACTTTAAAACATTTTCCAGTTCATCATAGATTTTATCCGAGGGGATTTTTTTTATTTCCATAATAAATTATTTAAAATTATTAATATAAAAAAAGTCACACGGCGTATAAAATGTTAAAAACCAAATATTTATGAAGATATAAATTTATGAAAATTTTTAACATGTTAGTATTATTAATCTGATATTTTTAACCGTTAAATGTAACGGTTATTAACTCTAATCGAGTCCCAGTATTATCTATATTTGTTTGATAATCAGTGTAAATGCCAGTCGAACAACTCTTTTTTTTAATAAGAATTGGTTTAATATTTAGTCTGAAAATGTTTTGAATCCTTTTTTTTCAAAAAAGTGCATTTGTAAAAAGATGGTTTAGTTATAAAAAAGCAGACTGAGTAACCCGCAGATTTCTTTAATAATAAGGAGTTTCATTTTATGCCAGAATTGTAAAAAGCAGATGAAAAATAGTATCCCACAACAAACAAACTATAATCATTATGAAGAAAAGATTTTTACAAATGGTAACGATGAAGCATCGGGCCATTATAATTTGTTTTCTCATTTCAGCTTTTGCTCAGGCACAAGACGAAGGGAATAAAAGTATGGAAATCTACGGATTTATTATGACCGATATCGGCTATAATTTCAATCAGATACAATCAGATTGGTATGATGTGGTAAGGCCGACTAAACTGCCTTCCTTTAAAAATGAATATGGACCAGATGGCAGTTACTACGCTTCGGTTCGTCAAACCAGATTAGGTTTTAAAAATTATTTTGATACTGGAATCGGAGAATTAAAAACACACTTTGAGTTTGAATTGTTCGGTACGGGTGTAGACGCTGGACAGACTACTTTTCGTCTGCGTCACGCTTACGCCGAATTAGGAAAATTCGGAGCAGGACAAACTTGGAGTCCTTTTATGGATATTGGTGTGTTTCCAAATTCGCTTGAATATTGGGGGCCAACCGGAATGGTTTTCTTTAGAAACATCCAAATTCGCTACATGCCCATTCAAGGTGATACCCGTTTAACCATTGCATTAGAGAGACCTGGAGCAAGTGCCGATCAGGGTGATTATGCCAACCGTGTGGAACTGCAGGGGGTAAAAGCAAGATTTCCGTTGCCAGATCTTTCAGCAGAATACCATCATGCTACAAAATGGGGATATATTGAGTTAGCCGGTATAGTTCGAAAAATTGAATGGAAAGACCAAAATAATGACCAGTATGACTTGTCTGGCGATGCTGTAGGATGGGGGCTTAATTTAAGCACCAACATTAATTTTAGTAAAAATGATGTTTTTAGAGGGCAGGTCGTTTATGGCGAAGGAATTCAGAACTACATGAACGATGCTCCTGTCGATGTAGGTATCGAAAACAATTTTGGCAATCCGGTAACTCCGGTAAAAGGAGTTGCCCTTCCTCTAGTTGGAGTTGTAGCCTTTTTAGATCATAACTGGAGCGATAAGTTTAGCACTGCAATAGGGTATTCTATGATTGATATCGATAACTCAGACGGACAGACGGATGATGCTTTTAAAAAGGGGCAGTACGTTCTAGGAAACCTTTTGTATACTCCTGTAAAAAATTGTATGGTCGGAGTTGAATTTCAGTGGGGTAACCGCGAAAATTTCAACGATGGCTGGAGTACTTCAATAAATAAAATACAGTTTTCTTTTAGATATAATTTCTCACAATCATTTTATAAAAGAAATCAGTAAAAGCCTTTTGTTTTTTAATCAATAAAAAAGAAAAATATGTATAAAACTGTACAATATCTGCTATTGTTCGGATTGTCTTTAGGCACTCTTAATGCTCAGACCCGAACCGAAAAAGATCTTCTAGGAGAAAAACAAATTCCTGCAAATGCTTACTATGGCGTGCAGACAGCTCGTGCGTTAGAAAACTTTCAGATAAGCGGGATGACAACGCAATTTTATCCTGAGTATGTTAAGGCTTTTGCAATGGTAAAACTTGCTGCGGCGCGTGCGAATGCTGATGTGGGCCGACTCAAAAAAGATAGGCTTGCTGCTATTGAAAAAGCTTGTCAAGCTGTAATTGACGGCAAATATCATGATCAATTTCTTGTTGATTTGTACCAAGGTGGCGCTGGTACTTCGGCCAATATGAATGTGAACGAAGTTCTGGCCAATATTGCATTGGAATTAAGCGGACATAAAAAGGGCGAATACCAATACATTGAACCTCACGATGATCTGAATATGGGGCAATCAACAAACGATGTCTACCCAACAGCAATAAAAGTAGCATTATTGCTTCATAACGATAAACTGCTGAAAGAAGCCGATCTTTTAGCAAAAGCGTTCCATAAAAAAGGAGATGAATTTAAAGACATCATAAAAATGGGACGAACTGAAGGACAGGATGCTGTGCCAATGACCGTTGGACAGGAATTTCATGCTTTCGGAAATCAGCTTGATGCGGAAATTAACGCTTTAAAAAAGTCTGAAGTTTATCTATGCGAACAAAATATGGGAGCGACAGCTATAGGTACAGGAATTACTGCATCTCCAGGTTATGCAGAAAAAGTAGCCACGCATCTTGCAAAAATTACAGGTAAACCAATCGTAATGAGTAAAGATCTTATTGCCGCTACAACTAGCCAGCAAGGTTTTGTAATGTACTCTTCTACGCTTAAGAGTATGGCAGTTGCATTGGCAAAAATAAGCAGCGATTTGATCATTTTGGCTTCTGGCCCTCGTACTGGTTTCTTCGAAATTAATCTGCCGGCGCTTCAGCCAGGATCTTCCATTATGCCAGGGAAAGTAAATCCTGTTATGCCAGAACTTATGAATCAATTGTGTTTTAAAGTCATGGGAAATGATTTGACGGTAACAATTGCCGCTCAATCTGGTTTATTGCAGTTAAATGCTTTTGAACCTGTTCAAGCCATTGCCATGATGGAATCGCAAGGATTGTTTTTTAAAGCCATGCCATTGTTTAGAAAAAATTGTATTGATGGCATTACCGTAAACAAAGACATTTTAGCCCATTATATGGACAGAAGTGTTGGAGTTGTAACGGCTTTGAATCCTGTTTTGGGTTACGAAAAAACAACTGAACTGGCCAAAGAAGCACTGGCAACCAATAAAGGTATTCTAGAACTTATACGTGAAAAGAAATTGCTGACAGAAGATCAAATTAAGAAACTGCTTGATCCAGCAACCTTAACAGGCCAAAAATAACCTCAACCTTAAATAAACAAAACATGAAATTAAATATCAACTTTTGCAATAAAATCCTTTTGCTTGTGATGTTGTCACTAAGCATAAGCATGTTCGGACAAACAAAACCTAAAGTCCTAATATTGGCAACAGGCGGAACGATTGCCGGTTCTGCTAAGACGGGAGTACAGTCAGGATATACTTCGGGTCAAGTTACCATTGATGCAATGGTAAATGCAATTCCAGATGCTTTGAAAGTAGCTGATATAAAAGGGGAGCAAATTGCTAATGTCGGTTCTCAGGATATGTCATTTGAAATTATGCTGAAAGTAGCCAATCGAATTAATGAATTAGCCAATAGCAATGATGTAGACGGCTTTGTAATTACACACGGAACCGATACGATGGAGGAAACGGCTTATTTTTTAAATCTAGCTACCAAAACAGATAAACCAATAGTGCTTGTGGGGTCAATGCGTCCATCAACAGCAATTAGTGCAGACGGACCTTTAAATCTTTATAATGCGATTGCAGTAGCTGGCGATTCTAAAGCAAAAGGACGCGGAGTGCTTTTGGTGATGAACGACTGGATTCATTCAGCTCAATCTCTAACAAAAGTGAGCACGACGGCTGTCCAGACTTTTATGTCTCCGCTTCGTGGACTTATAGGTATTACTTCCTACGGAACTAATGATTTCTTTAATTACCCTAGTCAAAAATTTGGGAAAAACTCAGAATTTGATATTAAAGGCGTTAGCTCTTTTCCACGAGTAGATATTATTTATGCCGATGCGGATATGAAACCAGATTTGATTGATGCCTCGATAGAACGCGGTGCCAAAGGAATTGTAATTGCTGGAGTAGGAAATGGAAATATGAATAAAGCTTCTCTAGATGCTTGCGCAAGAGCCAGCAAAAAAGGAATTATCGTAGTTAGAAGCACTCGCGTTGCAACTGGACTTGTAAGCCGAAATGTAGAATGCAATGATGATGAACTCGGGCTAATTGCTTCATATGCTTTGAATCCGCAGAAATCTAGAATCTTATTGTCAGTAGCATTGCTGAAACAGAGAAGTTTAGCAGAACTCCAAAGAATATTCGAAGAATATTAATCTTATTTTTTAAGCAAATCTAAACTTATGATCCTAATATTATTATTGATGCTGATAAAATCATTGCTAAAGGCAACAGCTGCTTTTGTGTCTATTAGTAAAAGGGAATAATGTAATATCAACTTGAAAATTTAATGTGTATGAAAAATAAAATAGTTATAAGAGCGGTTCTCGCAGGACTCTCTGCTTTATTGGTTTCCTGCAATACAAAAAAGGATGAAAACGCTGTAGTTGACCTAAAAGAAATCAAGAAACAGATTCAGGCAAAAGAGAATGAATATGCTGCGACATACAATGCGGGCCAGCTCAAAGAAATAGGGTATTATGCAGATGATGCGATAACTTTTTATCAGAACAGACCGCCAATTATTGGCAAAGAAGCCAGATATGAATTTTTAAAATCAGATTTGGCCAATAATACCAATATTATATCATTTGAGACCAAAGAAGTTTTTGTTTCTAATGACGGGAAAATGGTTGTAGAGGTAGGATATTATAAAGTAACAGATTCTACCAAAACGCCAATTAATACGGGAAACTACATGAGCTTTTTTGAAAAAAGAGATGGCAAATATGTATGCGTAAGAGATATGAGCGCTTCTGATGGATTGGTAGAGTAAATGCCTTTTACAAAAGAGCATTCTGTACATTAAAAACCCTATAAAATTAATATTATGAAAAAAATACTATTTATACTGTCGTTAGCTTTTGCATTGAATGCCACAGCACAGACTTCTGTTGATGAGATTAATTTAATACAGGACCTTTATGGAAAATCGAAAGCCGATGTGGTCAAAGAATACTTGAGCTTATCTGATGCGCAAGCTACAGCATTTCAGCCTATTTATGATAAATACGAAACGGAACGTAAAGCTTTGAGCCAGCAAAAGATTCTGATTTTAGAAGATTACGGAAAGAATTATGCAACCTTAAGTGATGCCAAAGCGACAGAATTAACTTCAAAAAATTTGAAATACAATCAAGACTCTGAAAAACTCCTTGCCAAAACACATTCTAAATTGGTAAAAGCTATTGGCGGAATCAATGCTGCAAAATTTGTACAGCTTGAGCAGTATCTACAAGTGACCATACGAGCAGAAATTCAAGATGTTATTCCTTTTATTGGAGAATTGGATAAAACCAAAAAACACTAGACGATTTCTGCGTACAGAGTAAAAAGTATAAAAGATCATTTTTTACTCCCTCTTATTAATATTTTATACACTTAATATGATAAAGATATTTACAAAATATTTGACAGTCGCATTAATCATGTCTGCCCAGTTGATTTTTTGCCAATCGGATAATGATGGTCCAGAACTTGGGCTGCCTGGCGATAATCTTGATTTGTATGCCGTGATGACCCTGTTTCAGAAATCAAAAACCATTGAGGAATTTGAGAAAAACTTAAATTTGGAGAAAACAGGAATCAATAACCTGGATTTGAATCTGGATAAAAAAGTTGACTTTATAAAAGTAATTACAAAGAAAAATGGCAATTCATTTACTTTTATTCTTCAAGTTGCTGTAAACAAAAATGAGAATCAGGATGTTGCAGTTATTTTGGTTGACAAGGATAAAAACGGCAAAGTAAAAATGCAGATTGTAGGCGACGAACTGCTATATGGAAAAGATTATGTTATTGAACCAGTAAGCAAGTCCTCACCAGCAAAAACAGCAAATCCAGCCTATGCAGGAGACGATCCTGTGCAAAGTTCGCCAGCCGTAACAGCAGTTGTGGTAGAAACGGTGCCAATTGTACAATATGTATATTCTCCGGCTTATGTGCCATATTACCCACCTTATTACTACGGATTTTATCCACCGTATTTCGCCGCTTTTACGGTAATGGCTGTAGGGATTTATCGTCATAACCATTATTACCATCATCATGGTTATCACGGTGGACATTATCATGGCGGAAACAATGTATATATTAATAACAGAAACAGTTTTAATAATTACAACAATAATAAAATGCGTTCTAATACCGTACGCGACAATTCTGCCAATAATAGATACAATACCAATCGAGGCAATTCACGTCCTTCAGCAAGCACGCGTCCATCAGCAGGAAATACTGGTGCATCTGGAAGAACTCGCCAGAGTGCGTCGCCAAGTGCGGGAACTTCAAACCTCAATAGAGGAAGCTCTTCAGGATCTAATTTTAATAGAGAAGGAGGTTCTTCGTCAAGACCAAGTGCAGGACAAATGGGAGGCGGTTCTCGTGGCAGTTTCGGAGGCGGTGGAGGCTTCGGCGGTGGTGGTGGAAGAAGAAGATAAACGGCGTTTTTTATAATGTTTCATCAAAAAAATGCGTAAGTCCTTTTGGGTTTACGCATTTTGGGTTTTTATATTTGATAATAATATACACGAGATTTTGCATCTATTCATTCCGTAGGAATGTCTCGTCGGTAGAAGCGAAATTTGAATTGTGTGCTCCAGCGGAGCAAAATATTTGTAGAAAATCCAAATCCCATAATCAGAAAGCTCCAGAGGAGCGCCATTAAATTATGTTCATTCCGTAGGAATGTCTCGTCGGTAGAAACGAAATTTGAATTCCGAATACACGTTTCGTAGGAACGTTTGATTGGTAAATGTTTCGCAAATCAAATGTCCCTACAGGACACAATGTGGTGCAATATTTTTTTTCTACCGACGAGATATTCCTAGCGGAATATTAACAATTGTTATCATATAAGATAACCTTTTATTGAAGGTATATTCTGATATTTGAATTGTTGAAAAATGATATAAAATTGAAAGAATGGAAACGGCAGAAATAGAGAAAGTAAATTATCTAAAAAAACAATCAGCTCAATATTTGAATATTTTAAAATCGGCTGAGAAAGGTTACAATGCAGAAATCAATGTTTTAAATTATTCAGAATTAGGCTGTGTGATAACAAACATGCTAAAGCTTTGTATTTTGGCATTAGAAAATGATAATTATAAAAAACCTTTAATAGATGTTGGATTGCTTTTAGAACAAGCACTTCAATTATTTCCAACTGATGAAATGGAGCTTTTGGATATTATAAATGAAATGCAGATTAAAGAACTTTGCGATGAGGTGAAATAATAGAAAAAGCTCTAGAGAAATCTAGAGCTTCACCTTTTATAATACTATATTTTATTTAACCTCAACAGCCTCAGGAAATTTCCAAGTGCCGTTAAGTATTTCTTTATGCGGACGATATAATCTCACCCAATAATTCCAGCCATCAGTAACTGGAATACAGTTTGGTGTTTTTCCGTCACAGCCTCCAAATTGAATAGTGATCGATCCGTCAGCATCTTTTTTTGCCGTAATATTGTTTAAAGTATACATATTCAGATCGTTTTTCTCAAAATATCCCGCTTTATTGTATACACTCACAGACCAAAATCCGTCAACTGGAACATTCTTTATTTTAAGTTTGTAAACTGTTTTTCCATCATTTTTTTTGGGGTTTACAGAAAGATACAATGCATCTTTTTCAGGATTTCCACCCCAGCCAGTAGCACTTCCAAGTAAATGAAGGGTTTCGTCAACTTTACCTCTAGAGCCAAACATTCCTTTGGTGTCAGACAATTTTTTAGAAACTTCAATTAAAGAATCGCGAACTTTCTTTTGACTCGCTTGATCCCAATTTGGAATATCAAATGTTCCTTTTTCTTTCTGGTCAATTTTAATAGCGTCTTGAAGACCAGTTACAACAGGAAGATCTTTAGGATTATTTGGATCAATAAATGTTCGTATAGCTAACATCAAGTAACGTGTGCCGACTTTCTCTTTAGTAAAGGTAAAAGTTCCAGGAGCATAATAGGTTTCAGAATATTGATCTTCGTCGATTGTTTGCATAGACATAAAACGTTTTCCTGGGTTAGGAAGCGTTATGGTTACAGGTCCTGCATCGAGATCAAAAACGCCAGAAGAATACAAAACATCACGATTGGCACGAATAACAGTCTGTTTGTCAATTGGCATTAGTGTTTTGTAATGGTGCATTTTTCCAACACCACCTGATTCTTTGACAGATGTTGAAAAATAAAGATCGGTTTCTGCACGGTTAAAATTTGCTGCTGTTACAGTAGTGCTATTTTTCTGTGCCAAAGAATCTGTTTTTACAGCAGTCGAATCTTTTAATGCTTCAGAATCACTGTTTGATTTTTCTTTTTTGCAAGCCGTTAATGCTAAAAGGGCAATAATAAAAAAAGCGGTTAAATTTTTCATAATCGGGTGGTTTTATTTCATATAAGATTTTTTTTGATTTTAAAATTAGAGTTTAAAAGAAAAACTACGTTTCTTTGGATGGCAAAAATGGTTGCAAATTATAAGTTGCAACCATTTTGAAATATATTACGCGAAATGGAAGGAAAAAAAAAGCCTCAGATTTCTCCGAGGCTTATAAAATTTTAAAAAATACTTCTAGAAGTTAGTATTTATTTTTTTCGAACGATCAGCTATATAAGAAATCAACCAGATTACTTGCCCTTCTTTTACAAAGTAAATTTTCTTTGTTGCGTAGTCTGGAATACTTTCAAGACAAGTTACAAGAATGTTGTTTGCCGAAATCAAATACTTTTGATCGTAAGTGCTTAAAACTCTAGCAGCTTCTTTGTTTGTTTTTGCAAGGTTGGTAAACTTACCAAAGTTGTTTTTAAGAATTGCATCATAATCGATAACATCTTGAAGCGTTAAAGCAACGTAATGATCTTTATTAACATTTTCGTCATAAAAAAGAGTTGAAAACGCCCAAACAGCACCACCAGATAAGTATAATTTATCCTTTTTAGCTAAAGGAGGGTTGGCATCAAATAACTCTTTTGTTTTTTTACGTAGAATGACATTATAATCAAAAGATTTTTCTTGATAAGTCGACATGTCGTTTACTTGGCTTTTGTTTACCACTGTTTTTTCTACAGCATCAGTAAGAGTCATGGTTCCGAAATTAAGTTCTAACGGAACAAATTCTAATTTACCATCTTTAAGTTCGTCGATATAACCTCCTTTTGTAGTTTGAGCACCAATATCAAGAAGGAAAGCATTAGCAAAATCAACAGGAGGAATAGCACCTTTTACAAGCGTTTTTGCTTCTTCGTTAACATCTAATACCTCTAATTGTTTTCCAGTTAAAAGAGCAATTTTGTTTTTTAGCACATCTAAATTACGAGCAGATGCAAAAACAGGAGCCGCTACAATAAAGATGTTTTCTTCAAGAAGTTTATTTTCAGCTCTAATTTTCTGTAATTGGTTGGTAACCGTTACGGTAGTCTTAGTGATGTCTTCTTGAGTAAGTTCGCCATTAGCAGTAATATGATCGGCAAATGGAATTCTCTCAGTCCAGAAAGAAAGGATTTTATAATCGGCTTTTCTGATGTTGTTTACATCAATTACAGAAACTTTTATGGCTCTACGTCCAATTTCGATTCCGGCGTAAACACTTTTTTGAGAAAAGGTATTGACAGAAAAAAATAATGTTAAAAGGGTAAAAAATAAAAATTTGGGGTTGTGTTTTTTAAGCATTGTGTTGAATTGTAATTATAGTGTAAATTGTTTTTTAGAGATTATAAAGTTTCTTTTTGTGGTATTTCTATGAAAATCATAATTTTAGAATGAAAAAAAATGGTTTCATTACGGAATTGCAAATTTAATAAAACATTTAATAATTTAAAATCAGTTCTTGAGAAAACGTGATATTAAATTATTGTAAAGCAATAACGGGTTTTATTTCGATAAAGTATGTTTATAAAAAAAGCTTCAGAGAAATTTGAAGCTTTTTGATTTAGTAGCAGGAAACTCAAATATATAACCTACTTGTTATGCATCATTTAGGGAAAATTTTTTTTGGCCACTACAAATTATTTGGACGTTTGAACAAAGTAGCAGATTAATATATTTAAGAAATTTGTATCAGATAAAAATGAGGAGAAAATGGAATCCAAAAAAGATCAAACTCTTTCGGAGTCAAAACTCATACAAAACTTCTATGTAGGAGATAATGTTGAAGGCGAAGCTTTTGTGTCCGATCACATCTTTAGTTATATCATAAGTGGCAAACACGATGTCTGGATAGGACATAAGAAATATACTTTTACTGCTGGTGATTACCGCTTCTTTAGAAGAAATCAATTAACAAAATCGATTAAGCATATAGAGGCTGACGGATTCAAGTCAATAGCTATTCATTTTGACCAAAATACTCTTAAAGAAATTTCGAAAGAAATGGGTTTTAAATCAGAAAGATTTCATGGTGAAGGAGTGAAAATTATTAAAGCAAATAGTATGTTGAAAAAATCTATAGCGCTATTTAGTGAATATGCTCAAAGAAAAGAGGTTGGCAGTGAAACTTTACGAATTAAAATTAAAGAGCTGGTTTTAATACTTGCGGATATTGATCCCGAAATTAAGCAAATGCTGTTTGAATTTAATGAGCCCGGAAAACTGGATTTAGAAGGTTTTATGAATGGCCACTATAGATACAATGTTCCATTGGAAAAATTTGCCTTTCTAACTGGGCGCAGTTTGTCAGGCTTTAAAAGAGATTTTGCGAAATTGTTTAAGATTACTCCAAGCAGATGGCTTACTAAAAAACGGCTTTCTGAAGCAAGATATTTAATAGAAAATTGCAAGCATAGCCCAAGTGACATCTACTTAGAGATAGGTTTTGTTAATATGTCTCATTTCTCTTACGCATACAAAAAAGAATTTGGTATATCTCCTTTACAAAAAAATAAGAATAATTAATTATAGATAAAATGGATTTAAAATTAAAAGGAAAAAGAGCGCTTGTAACGGGTTCGAGTTCGGGACTTGGCGAATCAATAGTTAAAATGTTGGCAAATGAAGGAGCGACTGTTATAGTTCATGGTAGAAATAAAGATCGTGCTAATGTTGTGTGTCAGGAAATTATTAGCAATGGAGGAAGTGCTGAAATAGCTTTAGGAGATATTAGTACCGATAGTGGAGCTGATGAGGTTGCTTCTGCAGCTCTTAAAAATGGTCAAATTGATATTTTAATTAACAACGCAGGGGCAACATCCCATAAATCTTGGGGCGAAGCAACAGCAGATGATTGGGCTGAAATTTATAACAATAATGTCGTTTCATATGTAAGAATGATTCAGCGTATAGTGCCGCAGATGAAAACATTAGGTTGGGGACGAGTTATTCATATCGGTGGAGGGCTAGGCATACAGCCTATTAAGGAGCAGCCACATTATAATGCGACCCTTGCTGCAAGACATAATCTTTCTGTCTCACTTGCGAGATCATTGAAAGAAACTGGAATAACCTCAAATATTGTTTCTCCTGGAGCAATTATAAATCCTATGGTTGAAGATTGGCTTGTAAATTCTGCACCTAAGTTTAATTGGGGGACAAATTTAGAAGAAATAAAATCTAAGGCTGTAGAACAGTTAATTCCAAATGATACTGGACGATTTGGAGAGCCTGAAGAAATTGCTGGTACAGTTGCATATCTCTGTAGTACTTATGCTAATTACATTAGTGGAGCTACCATTAGGGTAGATGGCGGGACGATTAAATGCATGTAAAAGATCTTTGTAAAATTTTCTAATAAACTAAATGCTTGCATACAATTGGACAGTATTTATTCAAGTAAAGAAAGCTTCAGAGAAGTCTGAAGCTTTCTTTATTAGTTTAGAAAATTATGCCTTACACAAATTTGATTATTTCATCTTTTTTGATGTATAATTTTGTATAAACTATTTCCCTAAAGCATAGGTAATTCCTCCGAGTAAATGCTGTACAAAAAGAGGATCGCTATAACTTTCATAGCTGTGTCCTAAAGCAGTGTAAAATACTCTGCCTCCATCATATTCATGACACCATGCCAGAGGATGATTATCGCCATGCTTGCCGCCTTTATATGAAGATTCATCAATTTTTATAAGCACATTTACGGCTGGATTCAAATATTTAAAATTGTACCATTCGTCTTTTCGTTCCCAAATTGACGGAAGATGTTTTGTAGACGGATGTTCGTTATTTACAATTATAAGTTTAGCATTTTGTGGTTCAGGATGTCCTTCAAAAATTCCGCCGATCATTTGGGTGTACCAAGACCAGTCAGGTTCGCAATTTGTAGCCGAATGAATGCCGACAAAACCATTTCCATTTTGTATAAATTTTTGGAAAGCTAATTTTTGATTTTCGCCTAAAACATGACCTGAAGCACTTAAAAATATAACGGCTTGGTATTGTTTTAAGTTTTTGGAATTAATTGCCAGAGAGTCTTCAGTAGCGTCTACAATAAAATGATTTTCTTGTCCCAGTTTTTTTATCGCTGCAATTCCAGCAGGAATGCTTTCATGTCTAAAACCATTAGTTTTAGAAAAAATCAACACTTTTTTGGTTTTATAAGAAGTGCTCTGTTCTTCGTTTTCGATATGGAAAGAAACCAAGAAATAGCTGGTTAATACAATGAAGCTGAATAAAAATGATTTTTTTATTGAAAACAGGTGGCTCATTTTATATGATTTTATTTTGGGAAGATAGAAAAAAAATATTTTTGAAGACTGTGTTTTTTAGGTTATTGCAAAATAGCTAGTTCTGAATAATCAGATTGCTTTAGTATTACTGCTGTTGACAGTTGAAAAGCTTCATAAATGTCTCGAAATTTGCGTTTTGGAAAATTTTCAGATATTTGATAGATATAAAATCGGTAATCACAATAATATGAACTATCAAAATATTGTTCCCGAAGACTCTATTTCTCTTTTTGTGAAAAATATATGGGTGTTTGAAAATGAAAATAAAAATATGCATACAACATTGCCTTTTTTTGCAGATGGTTGTCCAGGTTTAATGTTTCAGCAAACCGATCACGGATTGATTGTAAAACCTCACGATAAAAAGATGCCAGAAGTTTTTCTTTATGGCCAAACCATTTTGCCAATTGAGCTTGAGATTTCGGGCGCATTTCTTATTATCGTTTTTCAGTTGTATCCCTATGTTTTGAAGACATTTTTCGATATACAGCCCCAGAGCATAAATGACAATTGTTACTACTTTGATGATACTGAAGAAGATATAAGCTGGCTTAAAAAACAATTAGAATTGAGCGAAAGCGTAAAACATAAAATTGAAATTATATCAAAATTGCTTTTACGGTATTTTGAAAAGAAAAAGGAAAACCTTGATTTTGAAATACGGCAAGGTATAGAATACATTTTTCAAACAAAAGGTCAAGAAAGTATCCGCTCGATTGCTAGTAAATTAAAGTTCAATATTCGCACCTTTGAGCGAAGATTTCTAACTCAAACAGGGCTTACTCCCAAGCAATTTGCCAAGATTATCCAATTTCAAGCCTCATTAGATCAATTGACAGTTAAAGATTATGAAAAACATACCGACATTGTATATCAGAATGGGTTTTCAGATCAATCTCATTTTATAAAAGTTTTTAAAGCTTTTACTGGTAAAACTCCAAAATCATTTGAGAAATAATTATCACTGTCGCTTTTATTCTATTTTAGGACATTTATCTATTGCAATTTTGTATCACTAATCTTAAATATTGATACAATGAAAGTTATAATCTTTGGAGCCACAGGTACAGTTGGCATTGAAATCGTAAAACAAGCATTAAAAAATGGTGATGAAGTAACAGCTTTTGTTCGTGATCCTCAAAAACTACAAAGCATTTCTCATCCTAACCTTCACATTCATGTGGGTGATGTTTTGAGTTTGAATGATGTTGAAAACGCCTTGCAGAATCACGAAGCTGTTTTTTGTGCCTTAGGCGATGGTAGAAAAGGTAAAATACGTGCAGAAGGAACAAAAAACATTATTGAAGCCATGAGAAAAAAAGGATTAAATAGGCTGATTTGCCAAACGACTCTCGGCTTGGGCGAAAGCTATGGAAATCTTAATTTTATCTGGAAACACGTCATGTTCGGAATGTTGCTAAAAAAAGCATTTCAAGACCATAAGTTGCAAGAGAAATACATTTTGGACAGCAGTTTGGATTATACAATTGTTAGACCCAGTGCCTTTACGGATGGCCAAATTACCAATACGTATCGCATAGGTTTTGACGGAAGTTATAAAGAACTCAATCTAAAAATTGCCCGTAAAGAAGTTGCAGATTTTATGATACGTCAACTAAATACCAATGAATATTTAAAAAGAGCGGTTAGCATTTCCAATTAAAATGAGAGCATCAAATATTCTACTAATTGTTACGGCAACGACAACAGCATTAATGGCTGGGCTTTTCTTTTCGTACTCGATTTCGGTGAGCTTAGGATTGGGAAAACTAAACGATAAGGAATTTCTAAATGCCATGCAGAACATCAATCGAGAGATTCAGAATATACCATTTTTCATTTGTTTTTTTGGAACGTTGATTATGCTCCCAATTACCAGTTTTCTGTACTACAAAAAGCAATCGTTTCTGTTGCTCTTTATAGCTACACTGTTTTATTCGCTTGGTGTGTTTGCTGTAACGGCGTTTGTAAACGTTCCTCTGAATAATAAATTGGAGTTGTTTGACCTTACAAATACCACAAATGCAAGTGCGAAGCAAATGAGAAATATCTTCGAAGACCGTTGGAACTTTTGGAATAACATAAGATCGCTATCTTCCTTATGTAGCTTGTTTTTCGTTATTTTAGCCTGTGTTTATAATTCGCCTAAAACTAGAAAGATTGCTTTTGATAGATGAAATGTTAACAAATAGATTTAGTATTGTGCAATAAAGCAGCTCTAGAAAAAAACTGAAGCTGTTTTTATTTTTAGTTGGCTTGTAATAAGGAATATCTCATTTTTAATGATGTCTATTAATTTCAAAATAAAGCTCAGGTAATATAACTTTGATATCCTGTGCAGTTTCTTCTTTAAACCAATGCAATATGAAATTTACCTTCGCGCTTTTTAATTCGTACTGTTTTGATTTCATTATTTCGATTTTCTCAATGAAATGTTTTGAGAATTTCAACACAGATTGACCACTTGAGTTTAAGCATTCGTTACTTTCAACAAAAAGTATTTCTCCACACGTGAGTTGGGAAACTAAAGTTTGTCTTTCTATAAAGAAGTCAAGCCAAATATCTTTTAAGGTTGCATGAACAGCAATTTTATCAGGAGGCATATAAATTTCAAGATCATTTTTATGTTCAAGATTTTCAGCAGTTAAAAAATTGAGATAATCTCCATTTAAATGGATATTTAGATTGCGTTTGGCTCGAGTCATGGCTACGTACAATTGACGTTTAGCTTCATCTGTAATTGCATTAAAGTTTTCAAGTAAGAGATATACATTGTCAAACTCTTTTCCTTTAGCTTTATGAATGGTTGATACAAAAATTGTTTCGCCATTTTCACTATAAAAATCCTCCAATTTAGATTCCCTAATTAAAACTTCCAAATCAGATTTGTATTTTCTATTAGGATTAGTAGTTTCAAAATCTTTTATGATATTCTGACAAATCTCCAGTTTGTTGCTTTTACGGAAAGTGTTATTTAACTCAATTTTTGCCCTATCCCAAATTTCATCACTAATGGTGTAAACACCCGATTCTGAATCTATTTTATTCAATAAAAATCTAACTTCAACAAGATTGGACAAATTAAAACCATCATTAGATTGTATTAATTTTGCCATTATGCCATTTTTTAAAAGCAATCCTGCAACTTTTATAGCTTCTTCGTTAGTTTTCGTAATTACACAAGTAGTTCCAGAAAGATCTGCGTTGCATACGTCGTGTACCAAAGGTGTTATCAAATTGCCATTTTGGTGCGTAACAATCTTGATTTTTCCATTATCAGTTTGATTTGCAATAATTTGTGTTTCTTTTAGACGGTGCTGGATTTGTTGAACAAATTGATTTGTAAACATAACCAAATTGTTTTTGCTGCGATAATTTTCGACCAATTCATGTTTTATTGCTTTATTTTGATAGATGAACTGTTCAAGATATTTAGAACTCGCGCCTCTAAATTCATAAATATTTTGATCATCATCTCCAACTGCAATAACTCTCATATCCTCATTCTGCTCAAGCAAAGCGTTTATTAGTGCAAACTCATCAGAATTCATATCTTGGGCTTCGTCGATGACCAAAACAGTTTTAGTTATTTTATTAGTTTCAACATCACCGTTTTTAATTTTTTCGACTGTAGTGTTTAAAATATCGGTAGATTTTTCTAAAGTGTCAACCTTGCCTAAAAGATCAAAACAATAAGAATGAAATGTCTTAATTTCGATAAAATTGGCTGCATTACCTATAAGCTTTAATAAACGCTTTTTAAATTCGATAACGGCAGCTCTTGAGAACGTCA
>Ga0307416_100000404_pt1 | contig 22176 bp, 12 predicted proteins | sample DK1Cmetagenome_2_FD_203821 | JGI IMG/M metagenome (GOLD analysis project Ga0307416, IMG submission 203821) | Maize rhizosphere microbial communities from greenhouse at UC Davis, California, United States - DK15-C-3 | ecosystem: Host-associated > Plants > Roots > Rhizosphere > Soil | place...
CGGCGGGCGCTGCCGTAGAACGGCGGCTCTCGGCTCTCGGCTCTCGGTCGTGCAGTTCGTCGTCCAGAAGCACGCGGCCTCCCACCTCCACTTCGACTTCCGTCTCGAGATCGACGGGGTGATGAAGAGCTGGGCCGTGCCGAAGGGTCCGAGCCTCGATCCAGCGGTGCGGCGCCTCGCCGTGGAGGTGGACGACCACCCGATCAGCTACAACAGCTTCGAGGGGACGATCCCGGCCGGTGACTACGGGGGCGGGACCGTGATGGTGTGGGACCGTGGCACGTACGAGCCGACCGGCGGGGGCGGCAGGGCGGCACTGCGTCTGGGCTACGAGGAGGGCAAACTCGAGTTCACGATGCACGGCGAGCGGCTCCGCGGCGCCTTCGCCCTTCTCCGCACGCGCTACGGCGGCGCCAAGTCGCGGAAGCCGCAGTGGCTCCTCGTCAAACGCCCCGACGAGCACGCCCGGCGCGGGAGCGACATCGTGGCCGCAGAGACGAGATCGGTAGCGAGCGGGCGGACGATGGAGGAGATTGCGAACAGCTAGGGTCGGATGGTGCGGGTCGGGTACTGCGGGTCGGAGGGTCGAGAGAACTCCTCAGCCCCTCCGGCCCTCCGACCCGCACCATCCGGCCCTCCGACCCCGCGAGGGCCGAGAGCCGAGCGCCGAGGCCCGAGAGCCGCCGTTAAGGCCGAGAGCCGAGAGCTGACAGCCGCCGTTCTCCCACCGCCCGCGCGAGCTCGGCCCGCGCCAGTCGAACCTCGAGCTCCGCTGCGAAAGCCTGGGCCTCGGCGGCGGCCCGCCCCGCGTCGGCGTCCGCCCTGTAGGCCGCGAGCACGATCCCACGCTGCTCTCTGTCGGCGGCGACGCGAAGTGCGGCACGGCGCGCCCCGAGAGCGGCCTGGGCTGCCGCCGCCGCTCGCACCGCGCGCTCTGCCTTGCGGTACGCCTTCTCCACGTCGATCGCCGCGCGGTCCCGGGCGTGCGCCAGAGCGAGTGCCGCCACCTCCGTGGTCGCCACTCGCTCCCGCACGGACGCCGATCGCTTGCCGAAGTCCCAGACCGTCCAGGAGCCCTGGATCGTGAGGGCGGCGCTGCGGCTCGGGAGGAACGCCACGCCGTCCTGCTGCGTGTACGTCACGCCGACGCCGACGTCGGGGATGTAGTCCGCGCGCGCGAGCGCGGCGGCGCGCCGAGCTTCCTCCAGCGCGGCCTCCGCCGCGGCCACCTCCGGACTGTTGGCTCGGGCAAGCTCGACGTACTCGGACATGGGGCGCATGACGCCAGAGTCGGGCTCGGGCGGCGCGAGCGCGATCGACGTGCCGGGCGCGAGCCCCAGCACGTCGAATAGCTCCGCTTCGAGGTCGTCCGCCTCGTTTCGCGCGACGACGAGCGCGTAGTCCGCCTCGAGCGCGCTGGCCCGGGCGCCTTCGGCCGCCGCGCCAAGGATCGCGCCCGCGGCCGCGGCGCGCTCGGCGTCGGTGAGCTGGCGACGTCGGGCCACGAGCGTGGCCTCCGCCGCCCCAACCTTCTGCCGCGCGACGAGCGCACCGATGTAGAGCCGCTCGACGGCCAACCTGACGTCGAGCTGCGTGCGCGCCCATTCGGCCGCGACGCCGCGCATTCCGGCCGCGGCCAGGGCGTCAGCCTGCCGGATCCGGTACAGTTGCGTGAGCGGCTGCGTCAGCGACAACTGACCGTACGAGATCGCGCTCGTGCCCTGCTCGAACCGCCGGTCCTGGCCGGGCACGGGAGCACCCGTTCCGTCGTCCCCGAGCACGCCACGAGGGATCACGATCGTCGTGCGCCCGTCACTCTGGATGCGGTTCACACTCGCGGCGAGCTTCGGAAAGTAGTCGGCCCGTGCCGCGCGCCGACGGGCCGCGGCTCCCTCGAGGCGGGTCGCGGCGATTCGCGACGCCGTGCCCTGCTGCAGTGCGAGGCCAATCGCGGCGTCGAGAGTGAGCTCGTGAGGCGCGTCGGCCGTGTCTGGTGGCGCGGCCGGCGCCGGCGGGGCCGCCAGGTGCTGTGGATCGGCCGCCTGCGCGGCGAGCGGACGTGCCTGTACCGCGAGCATCACGGCGAGCGCTCCGGCGACGACGCCTGTCGGACTCGCCCAGGCTGGCAGTGCAGGTGCTGCGCTCTCCTCGCCGCGCGCGTCCACAGGTTGGCGAGCGACCCGCCGCGCGGCCCGCCGCTCGACCACCACGTACAGCACCGGGACTGCCACCAGCGTGAAGATCATCGAGACGACCAGTCCGACGGCGATCACGCTCGCCATCGGCGACCACAGCGGGGAGCCCGAGAGGATCATCGGAGTCACGCCGAGGGCGGCCGCCATCGTGGTCAGGAAGATCGGCCGCAGCCGCCGGCGCCCCGCGAGCACGGCCGCCTCCTCGATTCCCATCCCGTGCCGGCGCAGCTCGTTGGCGAAGTCGACGAGGATGATGGCGTTCCGCACCACCACGCCCGTCAGCGCGTTCACTCCCAGGTTCGCCGTATAGGTGAAGGGATTCTGCGTCACCACCAGCCCGAGCGCCGCGCCCACCAGCGCGAGCGGGATGGACACCATCACCACGAGTGGCTGACGGACGTTGCGAAACTGGAAGAGCAGGATCAGGAACACGCCCACCATCGAGGCGAGCAGCGCCATGTTCACCGCCCCCTGCACCTCGGCGGAGCCCTCCAGCTCTCCACCCTGCTCCATCCGCACGCCGTCCGGCAGGCGCAGCGCCGCGAGGCGTGGCTGCGCGGCCTCGAGCACTACTGAAGGGAGCACGTCGGGGTCCGAGAAGCTGCGCACCGTGAGGGTGCGGACGCCGTTGCGTCGCACGATCCGGCTCGGCCGCCACTCGGGCGCCACGTTCGCCACCTGACGGAGTGGGACGCGGGCCCCCGTGGCGGGCGCGATCACGTACGCCGCGTCGACGTCGTCGAGCCGCGTGCGCTCGCCCTCGTCGAGCCGGAACGTGATGCCCAGGTCCCGCTTGCCCTCCCAGAAGGTGGACACCGGCGCACCCTGAAAGCCGGCGGCGAGCTGCGCGGCGATGTCCGATTCGGTGATCCCGAGCCGGGCGGCCACCTCGTCCTTGATGCGCACGGCGAGCCCCAGCTCGTCGTCGCGCCAGTCGGTGTGCACGTACGCACTGCCCGGCGTGCGCTCGAGAATGCGAGCGACCGAGTCACCCCACGCGCGCAGCGCCGCCTGGTCGTCGCCCACCAGCCGCACCTCAATGGGGGCGGGGATCACGGGGCCCTGCTGCAGCGGCTTCACGTAGATCCACGCCTCCGGCGCGAGCCGGTCCAGCCGCCCCTGGAGACGGCGGATGATCTCGGTCGTCGCCTCAGGTGAGGCCGTGTTCACCACGAACTCGCCGTAGTTGGCGGTAGGTGGCTCGGGGTTCAGGTTGTAGTAGAAGCGCGGCGCGCCCCCACCGACGAACGTGGCCACCGTTCGTACGCCGTTCGTGCGGCGGAGCTCGGGCTCGAGACGGTGCATCACCGCGTCGGTGCCCTCGATCCGGGTACCCGCGGGCATCCAGACGTCGATGATGAACTGGTCGCGCTCGTTGAGCGGGAAGAAGCGGTACGGCACCGCGGCCATGAGCGCGAGCCCGGCCGCGAAGGCGACGACGGCGCCGACCAACGTCGCGCGCTTGCGAGGCATCGCCACCGCCATCGCGCGCTCGTAGGCGGCCTGCATGAGGTCAAGAGGTGAAGCGAGCTTCTTCCGGCGGCCCTCGGCTCTCGGTGAACCGCGGCTCTCGGCGCTCGGCCCTCGGCCCTCGGCCACTGCGGGAACAGCGGGCGGACGTGCCTCGTGCCGAGCCGTTCCGAGCAAACGCCCCAGCCGAGAGCCGAGGGCCGAGGGCCGAGAGCTGCCCCCATTCAGTCCCGTCTTGGCGAAGAGGAGCGCGAGGATCGGCGTGAGGAACATCGCCACCGCGAAGGAGACCAGGAGCGCGATCGCGACCGTGAACGACATCGCCCGAATGAATTCCCCCGGCGCGCCGGGCAGGTACGCAATCGGGAGGAACGACGCGACGATCGTGAGCGTGGCCGCGAGCACCGGCACCGCCAGCTCCGTCGGCGCACGCCAGGCGGCCTCGAAGGGCGCGATCCCATGATCCAGCTTCTCGAGGTAGTTGTCCGCCACGACGATCGCGTCGTCGACTACGATTCCGAGTGCGACGACCAGCCCCGCGAACGTGACCTGGTGCAGCTCGATCCCGACAGCGGACAGAATCGACACCGTAATTGCCACCGTCACCGGGATCGCGACGGCCGCGATCGCGGCGATGCGGATCGGCAGCAGGAGCACCGTCACCAGCACGACCGCCGCGAGCGTGATGAGGAACTCGCTCCCGAAGTCGAGCATGCGGTGCTCGACTGCCGTCGGCTGATCGGTGATCAGGTCGACGCGTACGTCGGGCGGCAGTTGCCGGCGCACCTGGGCCAGCTTGTCACGAACCTCCCCGCCGAAGCGGACGATGTTGTGCCCTTCCTGCATCTCGACCGAGAGGAGGACCGACCCCTGGCCGTCCACCCGCACGACGTACGAGGGGTCTTGGAAGCGGCGCTCGACGGTAGCGAAGTCACCCAGGTAGACCGGCTGCTCACCGCGCGAGGTGCCGACGAGAAGGCGCCGGAGCTCCGCCTCCTCGCCGAAGAGCCCCGTCGCGCGGATCGGCACCCGGCCGGACGCGCCGGCGTCGATCGCCCCCGCGTCCTGTACCGCGTTGCGGGCGCGGATCGCACCCGCCACCTGCGGCGGGGTGATGCCGAACTGCGCCAGGCGGGCGTTGGAGGTGGTGACGCGGAGCTCCTCCCGTTGCTCGCCGTAGCGGTTGATCTTCGACACCTCCGGGATCGTCCGGATCGCGTCCTCGATCTGGTCGAGGTAGCCACGCAGCTCGCGTGACGTGTAGCGGTCACCGCGCACGGCGAGGAGCACCGCGACGACGTCGCCGAAGTTCGCGTTCACGATCGGTCCTTGGACCGTCGGCGGCAGTGCCGTCGCGCCCAGCTCGTTGAGGTCGTGCCGGAGCATGGCCCAGAAGCGGTCAGGGTCCATGATTCGCTCCTCCAGCTCGACGTTGACGACGGCGACGCCGTCGCGGGAGGTCGAGAACGTCTTGCTCTTGCGCACCTCGTCGTGGCGGAAGAGTCGCTCCTCGACCTTCCGCGTGACCTGCTCCTCGACTTGCTGGGCTGTGGCCCCGGGGTAGAACGCCATGACGAGCCCGGTGCGGATCGTGATCTTCGGGTCCTCGCGCCGCGGCATGGTGAGGAGCGCGCGAATGCCGAGGAGGACCGCGAAGGCCGTCAGGACGAAGACCACCTGCCGGTTGTGGAGCGCGGCGCGGATCGGGTTCATGGCGCACCTCCCGCCGTGCCCGCGGCACCTAGCGTTCCCGTGCTCAGGACGACCCGCGATCCCTCCCGCACGCGGTGCTGACCGGCGACGACGATCGGTTCGCCGCCCGCGAGACCGCTCGCGATCTCCACCTCGTCGCCTCGAGCCGCGCTCACTGCGACCCGCCGGGCGTGCACCCGCCCTGCCCGAGCATCGAGCACGTAGACCAGTGTAGCGCCGTCGGCGTCGCGGACCACCGCGCCGGCCGGCACGCTGACCGTCGGGATCTGCTGGTCTCCCTGCACCTGCGCCTCGGCCACCATCCCCACCTTGAGTCGGCGGGCCGGGTTCGGGACGGCGACTTCGGCAGCGTACGTGCGGGTCGTCGGATCGGCAGCGACACCCACCAGCGTCACGCGTCCGGAGAACGACTCGTCCCCGAGCGCCGCGAGGCGGACCGTCGCTTCCTGTCCGACGCGCAGCGCCCCGACGTCCGACTCGGGCACACCGATACGAATCTTCACCGGGTCGACGTCCACGATCGTGAACACCGCCTGGCCGGGCGCGGCGGTCTCCCCGAGGTCGATGGCGCGCCGGGCGACGACACCCGCGATCGGCGCGACGAGGCGCGTGTCGGCCAGCCGCTTCCGGGCCAGCCCCGCGGCCGCCGCACCCTGCCGCGCCGCGCTCTCGATGCGCTCGAAGTCGCTCGGCGCAACACTGCCGACGTCGAGGAGTGGGCGATACCGGTCACGCTCCTGCTCGGCATGCTCCGCCTGCGCCGCCGACTGCTCGAGCGCGAGCTGGTAGTCCGTCGGATCGATGCGCGCCAGCAGCTCGCCCGCAGCGACGACGTCTCCCTCGTCCGGCCCCACCGCGATGACTTTCCCCGGCACCTGGAACGCCACGTCCACCGTGGTCCGCGCCTGCACCACGCCGCTGGCGGCGGTCGTGTGCGGACGGGCGGTCGTCGCGGACTGTTGGACGCGGACCGGCACCGCGGCGTCGGCCTGGTTGGGCGCTTCCTCCGAGCGCGCAACGGCGCATGCGGAGAGGGCCGCGACCAGTAGCGCTGCGCGCGTGGGATGTAGGTTTTGCACTCGCATCTGGTTCTCCTAGAACTGGGAGTTTCAAACAAACATCGGTATACTTTCTAACAGCGTTAGTTTCGCGGCCAAAAAAAAGAGCCGCCCTAGGGGACGCGCGCCTCGGCGCGTCAATCCGCTAGCTCGGCTCCCGCAACACCCCACGCAGCACGGCCTCGCTGAGCTTGCGTGAGGTCTCGCGCGCATCGCGCCACTCGATCCAGGGGTCACCCTCCTTCGCGATCTGGAGCGAGACGATGGCGTGAGCGGACGCCCAGAGCATTTGGGCGAGCTCTTCGACGTCATCGAGCTGCGGACGGAAGCGGCCGGCCGTGATGCCCTCTGCTACCGCGTTACACAGGAAAGCGTAGGCATCCTCCTCCGGATTCCCCTTGACCTCGTCGCGCATGGCGGAATAGGAATCGGGCGGCTTCGGCGTCATGAACATGAACCGGTACTGGCTAGGGTTCTCGAGCGCGAAGTCGACGTAGGCTGTCGCGATGCGGCCCAGGCGCTCGATCGGGTCCTCGATCCGCCCGATCCGCCCGAACGCCTGCGCCAGGGCCCGGAAGTCCCGGTAGCAGAGCTCCTGCAGCAGCGCCTGCTTGTCGCGGAAGTGCGAGTAGATCACCGGCGGCGAGTACTCGATTCGGTCGGCGATCGCGCGTATCGTGACCGCCTCGATCCCGTCGCTCGCGAACATGTCGCGAGCGACGTCCAGAATTCTCTCCCGGACGTCGGCCCGCTCGCGCTCCTTCCGCTCCTTCACTCCCATACACCGTTTCCTATGCTATCGTTGTTAGATACTCTACGCCCGTAATTCTGTTCTGTCAAGGCTGGGGAGTGCCTCGACCTGGAACACGGTCGCTCGGCGAGCTCAGGCGGCACCCGGTATACTTCCGCTACAGCAACTCCTGCGGCAACTCCGGCCGGCCGCGAATCGTTTACGCCCCAGGCCGCCCCTTACGCTGACCACCAGCGACGACTTGGTCGTTCATGCAACTCCTCCTCTCGTACCTCCGGCGCTACTGGCCGCTCGTCCTCCTCGCCCTCCTGCTGGCGACGGTGAACCAGGTCTTCTCGCTCCTCGACCCGCTCATCTTCCGCCACATCATCGACCGGTACGCCACGCGGTACGCGGAGTACACCACGCGCGAGTTCTTCCGCGGCGTGGGCCTCCTCCTCGCCGCCGCCGTGGGCGTCGCGTTCGTGTCGCGCGTCGCCAAGAACTTCCAGGACTACTTCGTCAACGTCGTGACCCAGCGGCTCGGGGCGCGGCTCTACGCCGACGGCATCCGGCACGTGCTCGCGCTCCCGTACCAGGTGTTCGAGGACCAGCGCAGCGGCGAGACGCTCGGCAAGCTGCAGAAGGTGCGGAGCGACGTCGAGAAGTTCATCGCCGCGTTCGTCAACGTCGTCTTCACGACGCTCGTGGGCCTGGTCTTCGTCATGGTCTACGCCTACAAGGTGCACTGGGCCATCGCGCCCGCCTTCCTGCTCACCATCCCGCTCCTCGGGGGGCTCAGCTCCCTCCTCAGCCGCCGCATCAAGCAGATCCAGAAGGTCATCGTCGCCGAGACCACGGCGCTGGCCGGCGCCACGACGGAGTCGCTGCGGAACATCGAGCTGGTGAAGAGCCTGGGCCTCGCCGACCAGGAGGTGACGCGGCTCAACGCGACGACGGACAAGATCCTCGGGCTCGAGCTCAAGAAGGTGCGCTACCTGCGGAGCCTGAGCTTCATTCAGGGCACGTGCGTCAACTTCGTGCGCACGTGCATCCTCCTCCTCATGCTCTACCTGATCTTCTCGCGGCAGATCACGGTGGGGCAGTTCTTCTCGCTCTTCATCTACTCGTTCTTCATCTTCGGGCCGCTGCAGGAGCTCGGGAACGTCATCAACGTCTACCGCGAGACGGAGGCGTCGCTCGCCACCTTCCGCCAGCTCCTCGACATGCCGCCGGACCCGAAGCCGGCCGACCCGGTGCCGGTCGCGGACCTGGCGGTGCTGGAGTTCGACGGCGTCACCTTCACGCACCAGACCGCCGCCGCGCCGGCGCTCTCCGGCGTGTCCTTCCGCGTCAGGCGCGGCGAGACGGTGGCGTTCGTGGGCCCGTCGGGCGCCGGCAAGACCACGCTCGTCAAGCTGCTCGTGGGCCTCTACCGCCCGCGCCACGGCGAGGTCCGCTACAACGGCGTGGCCAGCACCCGCGTGGACCTCGACCGCCTGCGCGAGCGGATCGGGCTCGTCACGCAGGACGCGCAGCTCTTCTCGGGGTCGATCCGCGAGAACCTCACGTTCGCCCGGCCCGACGCCACCGACGCCGAGTGCCTCGACGCGCTGCACCGCGCGGCCGCGGTCAGCCTGCTCGAGCGCGCGCACCGCGGGCTCGACACGCTCATCGGCGAGAGCGGGGTGAAGGTCTCCGGGGGCGAGCGGCAGCGGCTCGCGATCGCCCGGGCGCTCCTGCGCCGCCCGCACATACTGGTGTTCGACGAGGCGACGTCGGCGCTCGACTCGCTCACGGAGCAGGAGATCACCCGCACGATGCGCGACGTCTCGGCTTCGAGCGACGTCATCACGGTCCTCATCGCGCACCGGCTGTCGACGGTCATGCACGCGGACCGCATCTACGTGCTCGAGCGCGGCCGCGTCGTGGAGGTGGGCCCGCACCAGGCGCTGCTCGCCGAGCGCGGGCTGTACTACGCGATGTGGCGGCAGCAGGTGGGGGAGCGGCGGAGCGGCGAGGAGGCGGGAGGCGAGGGCGTCGAGGGCGGTGCGGGTGTTGGCGGCGTTCGCGGCGGCGTACTCCCTGCCCCGGCCGCACTCGCCGCAGCGGGCGCGGCCGGCCTAGTCGGCGCGGCGTCCCTGCCGGCGGTGGACACGCTGGGCGCGGCGGCGCCGGCGGCGGAGGTTGCGGAACTAAATGCCGGTGACGCGTCGCAACCGGCAGGGTAGCGCGGCTGCGGCATCTGGTTAGGCGCTCAGCGGGTCAAGCGCTGAGCTCCGACTTGGGCAGTGCGGACTGCCACACGATGGCCGCGATGAAGGCCCGCGGTTCCTCAGATGCGCCTCGCCCAAGCTGGCCCTGCGCGAACTCAACGGCTTCCGCAGGCTGCCGCCTGCGGAGATCCCGGGCGCCCGCACCCGGCACGAATTGCGAGTCCTACCATCTCTCCGTCTTCGTGCTCTCAGTCACCCACGGGGGCCTGCATCCAAAGACTCGCGTCTCGCCCTTCACAAGACGGTGGCCCCACGACGCGCGTGCTCAAGACGTGGCCGGCGAAGCAGACCCGGGAAGTCGCAGCGGGGGACGCGGCCATGCACGGCGCTTGAGCTGTACGGTGCTCGGTGTGGCGCCCTGCAGGATTTCCCTGCGGAATCCGACTTGTACCGCGACGGGAAGGTGCGGGCGGTCGTGTACAGCGTTGGCACCGCCGATCCAGGCGTGTCCCGAGCGGCGTCCGACAGGCTCGGCCGCCGCTATGTGGCCATACGGTTCGATGACTTGGCGGCCGCATTCCGGGAGGGCGTACGCGCCTTCTGGAAGGATGTACACGCCGACCCTGCCCGGAAGGCCCGCATCGACGCAGCCATGAAGAAATGGTTCGCGCTCTTCCCGACGGACGAAGCGTTCCAGGCGATGATCGAGCACGAGGCGCGAAAGGGCACCGCGTAGCCCGGCCCGCGCTCCCCGCCGCAGCCCAATCATCCAACCAGCATGAGGCACCGCAGGGAGGGGGCGCGCACGCGGCGAAGCTACGGCCGGCCGGGGGTCGCTAGGCCGGCGGAGCCTTCCATCGGGGCCCGATGGACGAACGTTGGAGTTGGTGGGATCCGCCTGCGACGCACGCGTTCGGACGTAGGTCCGACAAGCGGTCAGGCGCACCGTGTTCGAGATAGAGTCGTCCCCACCCTCACGCCCCCGCCTTCAGGTACATCAGGATTCCCCGCAGCTCGTCGTCGCTCAGCTGCCCGATCGCCTGCCAGGGCATGTACTCGTTCCGCAGCGTGCGGCCCTCCGGGGTGACGCCGGTCCGCATGGCCTGGATGAACTGCGCATCGGTCCACCTCGACGGGGTTCCGGAGGGGCCGATCGGCGGTGATGGCGGCGCACCCTCCTCGCCGCCGACCTCCCTGCCCGCGAGGTTCTCGCCGTGACAGAACCGGCACGCTCCCCCGATGAACCGACCGTACTCGATCGTCGCGCCCGGCGGCGGCGAGTCGTTTCGCCGCGTGTGGTCGATGTGCTCGGCCGGGACGAGCGGCACGCCAAACGTGTGCAGCACGCGCGCGAGGGGGTAGATCGAGCGTGGCGGCGTGACGTTGTCCACCGCGGGCACCGACTTGACATACGCGATCATCCGACCGACCTCCTCGTCGCGGAACGGGTTGTACTCGTTCGCCGGCATGATGAACAGTGGCGTTCCATCGCGTCGGACGCCGTGCCGGATCGCCCGTTCCCAATCCGCGTCGGTGTAGGTCGCACCGACACCTCCCTCGCCGCGGGTGAGGTTCGGCGCCGCGAGGCGCGCGAACGGAAATCCGTCGATCATGACTCGGCCGCCGAGCGTGCTCGCGTGGCAGCCCGTACAGCCCACGATCGTGGCGAGGGCCCGCCCGCGCGCGATCGAGGCCGAGTCGTTGGGCGCCACGATGTTCGAGACCGGCACCTGATACTGCCGCTTCAGCCTCGACGCGCTGACGCCGTACGACACGAGGACGACGACGAGAATGAGCGCAACGAGGCCGGCGAGGATCCGGCCCGTGATTCGCAACGCCTTTCGCATCAGGTCCTCCGAGAAATGGAACGGGACGGTGCAGCGTTCCTGGCTCTTTCAGCTTTGCCATCGGCGAGTCCTGCGAGCACGAGGCACGACAAGGAGCGGGCGCGCATGCGGCGAAGCTACCACCGCCCGATCTAGGGGAGCTAGGGCGCGGCACTGGTCTAGTCCACTTTGCGCGCGGTCGCCACGCAACCTGGGGCAGGAGAGCGCGAGGCGGCGGATCACACAGTGATCCGCCGCCTCGCCACTTCCAACCGCGCCGGAACCATTTCGCCCGCGCATCACTTCCGACCAGCGCGCCGAGGAGCCCACCCGTTGCCCACTCCAAAGCGCCTTCCGCGCCAACGGTAGAGTTCGTGGACCGGTTTTGCGTGGTTTTTACGCCTTACTGAAGTGAGGGGGTGAGACGAACAGTCGGTCCCTCCCCCAAGCTCACTCCACTGACGCTCCACCGACGCTCACTCGAGGATGACTCCGATGACCCGCCCGCGCCTGACCGCCACGCTGCAGACCACCGACCGGACGAAGCAGAAGCACCCGGTGGCCTTCGTCAGCCCGCGTGTCGCCGCCGCGGTCGTCCGCCGCCTCGAGGATGCCACGAGCGCACTCGACCTCAACGATCGCGCGGCTGCTAGTGTGTGGGGAACGGTCGACGTCGGCATCTCCACCGCTACGGTCCGGGCCGACTGACCCACCGCCCCCGAACGCGCCACGCTCTGCCGTAGCACGACGAACGCGGCCACCGGGGATCCCCGGTGGCCGCGTCCTCGAGCCGACGCCCGCCCGGCTCGCTCGGCCGGACGTCCGTCGTCGGATCTGCTACAGGCGCCGCTCGGGTCTGTCGGTCGGGTCAGGGCCCGGCCGCGACGCGGGGTTGGCGTCGACGCGGTCCTTCAGGTCGTCTGCCATGTCGGCGATTCGCTGGCCGGCCCGCTTCGCGCCACCGCGGACGCCGGCGTCTGCATCGCGCGCCGCGTTCCTCGTTCTATCGGCCGTCCGCTCCGCCGCCTGGAGCGAGCTTTCGTCCACGCGCTCGCGCCGCAGGTCGGCCTCGACGGTCTTCTCCTCGGTCACCGCGTGCTTCTTGAGAACGACCTCCTCCTTGGGGACGACGCGCTTCTCGGCCACGACTTCCTCGGCCATGAGTGGCACGCGGATCTCGTCCTCACCGATGTCCACGTCGCGCGCGGTGTCGGCCGAGAGCGGGCGGCGCTCGACGGTCACCTCTTCGCGCGTCACCGGCACCGTCTCCCGAATGTGCTCGGTCTCGACCGTCTTGCGCAGCCCGACCTCGCCCGCCTGTACCTGCCGCTTCCCGATCGAGAGCTCCTCCTCGGACAGGATCAGACGCGCCTCACGCGCGGCCGCTCCCCCGCGGTCCGCGTAGAACCGCCCCTGATCGTATAGGTCGCGGTCCGCCGTCTTGCCGGCGTACACGGAGCGCACCCGCGATTCGTAGTCGTCCGTGATCAGGCTGACGTCACCCGTGTAGTCGGGTAGGGCCTTGATCTGGTCCTTCGTCATCCCCGAAATCCACACGATGTCCCGCTGCCGATCGACCGTCGCCGCGCCGATCGGCAGGACGACGTGGCGCGGGTTGAAGATCCCGCCGAGGTCGATGTCGAGGTAGCGGAGCTGCCCATCGCGTGAGGCGATGATGTCGTCCACCTTGCCGACCTTCTCGTCGTCGTCACGCGTCCGGACCTCGAACCCGCGCACGTCCGACATGCCCTCGGGGAAGCCCGGGTTCTGGTATTGTGAGAGTGCTGAGTACGCCATAGGAACCTCCGCTGCTGCTGTGCCTTGATGCTCATCCACAGTCGCTAACCAAGTGCCGTCGACCGTGGTCTGGTGAGGCCCACTCCGCCCGAACCCTGAGCGGAGCGGCCTCTCGGTCAGGGCGGAGAAATGGCTGCAAGTATGGGTCCGCTATTCTACGCTCGCGCTCGCCGAAACTCTGCTGTGGCCGCTCTGGCTCCGGCTCCGGCGGGAGGCCTAACCCGGCCCGCGAACGGGAGGTAGCCGGACGGCGGACAGGGTCAGAGCCCGCGTGACTTTCGCGTTACTTCCGCGGCCACGCCGCCACCAGTGGCTGGCTCGGGTGGCTCCCGCTCAGGATCACCAGTGCGTCGAAGCCGTAGATCACTTGGGTGGTGCGCGCCGAGAGCTGACCGAGGCCACCGCTCGAGAGCAGCGGCCGGAGCGGCCGGAGGTCGAACACCGTCCACTGCGCGGCGTCCGCCAAGTCGTAGAACGGCTTGGCCCACGCCTGCTCCACGAACTCGCCGGGCGCGGGCGAGGAGCCGAAGGTGCGCGGGTCGAACTGCGCGTGCCGGCTCGCTCGCCCGCCGATTACCATCACGCCGAATGCCGACGCGCCGTCGGCCTCCGCCAGCTCGGCGGCTAGCGAGCCGAGGTCGTAGCTGTTCGCGAAGGTGCGGCCGCGGATCATGTGGCTCGCCCCGAACTTGAGCATCACGCGCGGCGCACCGCCGATCGCCGCGGACGGGTAGTAGCCGCGATAGTAGCGCATGAACTGGCGCTTGAGGTACTGCGAGCGCGCGACGTTGGAGTCGTAGCCCCGCCCCTCCACCCAGAGGCGGTTGATGCGCAGTGTCTCGTCGACGTTGTCGAGAATGCGCTCCGCCTCCGACCCCGATGCCGGCGCGTAGGCGCGGCGCAGCTCGGCGACCACTGGGCCAGGGCCCGCGAACGAGAACACCGTGGCCGGATTGCCGGCCGCGAGCGCGGCCCTGAGCATCGAGTCGCCCACGGCGAGCGCGCGATCCGCCGCCGACCGCGCCGCGGCGTTGGGCGCGATCGCGCGCAGCCGGCGCAGGGCGTAGCGGTCCGCCATGACGTCATAGTCCAGCCCCCACAGGACGTCGGGGCGACGGCCACCCGCCTCCACGACACTGGCCAGCAGGTGCGCCTCCTCGAGGAGATTGTAGAAGGGCACGCCGGGGTAATGTTCGGTCACGAAGCCAATGAGCTCCGCCTTCGGGTCGGCGGCGAGCGCCCGCCGGTTGAGCTCCGCGGCCACCGCGTCGCCGGTCTCGATCGCCAGGTGCCGGTACCCCGCCGGCGCGAGTGCGCGGAACAGGGCCTCCACCAGCCGTGGGTTCTCGGCCACCCCGTGCTCCTCGCCGACGAGGAAGAATTGCGCTCGCCGCCCCGCGTCCACGAGCATTGCCCCACCCGCCCCGCCAATGCGCCCCGCCGAGTCGACGGACAGCGTCGCGCGGCGCTGCACGAGGGCGGCGCGAAGCGCCGAGTCGCCGGCAGGCGCCGCCTGCGCCCTCGCCGTGAGCGCTGGTACCACGGCGAGGAGAACGGCCGGTACTGTCAGTCTGAGGAGTGTCATCGTTGGGGCCGCGTGCGGGACCTGACCCACCAACCCTGGCGGATCACCTACCCCGCCACGTCGTGCTGACCCCCCACACGACGCCCGTGTCACTGCGGCTCTCGGGCCTCGGCGCTCGGCTGGAGCACACTGATGTCATCCCGCAGGAGCGGCGCGCCAGCGCCGCGAGTGTCGGGATCTACTCTCCCTGCGCCGGGGCCGGCCACGCGGCTCGCACCGTAGATCCCGACAGTCGCGCGGCTGACGCCGCGCTCCTGCGGGATGACACCCTCACGAACTACCGCCGAGACCCCAGACCCGAGACCCGCCGTTCTCACTCCTGCCGTAGCGCCGCCATCGGATCCACGGCCGTCGCTCGGCGCGCGGGCAGGTAGCTGGCGAGCAGCACGACCCCCATGAGCGCGAGGGGGATGCCGACGAAGCCCACCGGATCGACGGCGCTCACCTGGGACGCGACCACGGCGCGCAGCACGCGCGTCAGGCCGAAGGCGCCCACCAGCCCGATCGCCACTCCCACGGCCCCGACGGCGAACCCCTGCCTGATGACGAGGCCGCGCACGTCCGCGGCGCGCGCGCCGAGCGCCATGCGCACCCCGATCTCGTGCCGGCGCTGGCCGACGAAGTAGGCCAGGATGCCGTACAGTCCCACCGAGGCGAGGACGAGCGCGATCGTCGCGAAGGTGCCGAACGCCTTCCCGAAGAAGACCGTCAGCCAGTCGCGCGACGCCCGCTGCTCGGCGAACGTCTGCACGCCGAACACCGAGGCGGCGCGGTCGATCGACTGCACGACGTCGCGGGCGACGCCGGCCACCTGGTGCGGGTCACCCTGCGTACGCACGACGAGCCCCAGCTCCACCGGCGCGCCGGCGCCGTACGGCAGGTAGAGCTGCGCCTTCGGCTTCCGGTCCCCGTGCCGCTCCGCGACGTCGGCCGCGACGCCCACGACCGTGATCCACGGCGCCGTGCTGTCGCCCGCCACGCGGAACCGTGCGCCCACCGGCTCCTGGCCCGCCAGCTCGCGCTCGACGAACGAGCGGCTCACCACTGCCACCGGCGCACCGGTAGCGACCTCCTGCTCGGTGAGCTCGCGCCCCTGCTGCAGCGGGATGTTCATGGCGCGGAAGAAGCCCGCGCCGACGTCGCGCACGTTGACGAGGTGCGGGCTGGCCGGCTCGTCGGGCGCGGAGCCTGGCGTGGCGACCCCGACGAGGGGCGCGTCGGCGAGCGGGAACTGGCTGACCGCGCTCGCGCCGACGACGCCGGGCACGCCCCGCAGCCGCTCGAGCGCCTGCGCCACGTAGCGCGAGCGCTCCTCGGCAGTGGCGTAGTGCTCGCCCCGCAGGCTCACGCGCATCGTCAGGAGGTGCGCGATGTCCAGCCGCGGGTCGGCGGTGCGCAGGGCGGCGACGCTGCGGACCATGAGCGACGCGCCCACGAGCAGCACGAGCGAGAGGCTCACCTCGCCAACGACCAGGGCGTTGCTGAGCCGCCGGCGCCGCGCACCTACGCCGGCGCCGCGGCCGCCGGCGCTGAGCGTGCCCTGCAGCGCCGGCCGCGTGGCGCGCAGCGCCGGCACGAGCCCGAACACGACCCCCGTGCCGACGGAGACGGCGAGCACGTAGAGCAGGACCCGCAGGTTGACCTCGAAGTGCATCCACGCCGGCGGCTGGGGGAGGCCGGCGACGACCACGTCGAGCCCCCAGTAGGTGATGAGCGCGCCGACGACGCCGCCGGCGAGGCCGACCATCACACTCTCCACCAGGAGCCGCCTGACGATGCGCCACCGGCTCGCGCCGAGCGCGGCGCGGACGGCGACCTCGCGCTCGCGGGCGATCCCGCGGGCCAGGAACAGGTTGGCGACGTTCGCGCAGGCCACGAGCAGCACGAACGACACGGCGCCGAGCAGGACGAACATGATCGGCGCCGCGTCGGGGCCGTTGAAGTCGTCGCGCAGCGACACGGCGGCGCCGCTGAGGTTCCGGTGGCCCGCCGGGTCGGCGGCGGCGAGCCGCGCGGAGATCTGCCGCAGTTGACTCGCGGCCTCGTCCAGCGTGACGCCCGGCGCGAGGCGGGCCCACACCTCCACCTGCTCGGACGTCGCGGCGGGGTCGAGCGTCGCCTCGAGCGGCAGCCAGAAGTCGTCGCGGTCCTTGAGGGAGAAGTGCGGCGGCATCACGCCCACTACCACGCGCGGCGCCCCGTCCACGAGTACCGTGCGCCCGAGCACGTCGGCGCGCGCGTCGAAGCGGAAGCGCCACGCGGCGTCGCTGAGGATCACGACCTTCTCGGCCCCGGGCCGCTCCTCCTCGGCGCGGAAGCCGCGCCCGAGGGCCGGCGCGGTGCCGAGCAGCGGGAAGAGTGCGGGCGACACGTACGTCCCCTGGACGCGATCCGTGCCGGCGTCGGCGGCGAAGTTGAACATGTCGGTGCGCATGGCGCCCATCGCGCTGAACGCGGTGCTCGCCCGCCGCCACTCGGCGAACGTGGACGACTGGATGCCCCAGCGCGGCATTGGGTCGGTCGTCGACACCTCGCGCAGGGCGACGATCCGCTCCGGCTCGTGGTAGGGCAGCGGCCGGAAGAGCGCCGCGTCGACGAGCGAATAGACCGTCGCGTTCACGCCGATCCCGAGGGCGAGGCAGACGATGGCGAGCAGCGTGAAGCTGCGTTGGCCGCGCAGCGCACGGAGCGCGTGGCGAATGTCGTGACGCAGGGTATCCATGAGAGTTGCGGGAGTTACGGAAGTAACCGTGCGGTAGGATGCGTGCTGCGGGTTTCGACACCCTACGAAGCCCCGCGCCACCTGTTTCAGCCCCGCGACTGTTACCTCCCCGCCCCGGCTCCTCTTGCGCGACAGCGGCCCTGCCGCATATTGCCTACCCATAGACTTGCCAGGGGAAGGTGGTCGTCGCCCCGGCGAGTGTGTCATCCCGCACGAGCGCGGCTGACGCCGCGCGAGTGAGGTGTCATCCCGCAGGAGCGGCCCGCAGGGCCGCGAGTGTCGGGATCGACTGTCCGTGCGGCGGGGCCGGCCCGCGGTACGCACACCAGATCCCGACACTCGCGCCTGCGGCGCTCCTGCGGGATGACAGGGCTAGCGCCCCTGCCCGCAGGCCGACACGCCCACCCACCACCGCCCCTCACCGCTTCAGCCGAGAGCCGAGGGCCGAGAGCCGAGAGCCGAGAGCCATGTCCAACGATGCCCCCCTCTGGCGCCGATATCTCCGGTTCCTGCGCCCCGACGTCGACGCCGACGTCGACGAGGAGCTCGGCTTTCACCTCGAGATGCGCGCCCAGGAGTATCAGGCGCGCGGCGTTCCCGCCGAGGAGGCGCGGCGCCTGGCCCGGGCGCGCTTCGGCGACGTTGCCGGCGTCGCCCGCTGGCTTCGCCACCACGACCGGCGCCGCGCCGGCGCGCGCCAACGGAGGGAGACCGTGGACGAGATCCGGCGCGACGCGCGGTACGCGCTCCGGACCCTGGGCAGGCGGCGCGGCTTCACGGCCGTGGTCGTGTTGACGCTGGCGCTCGGCATCGGACTCACGAGCGCACTGTTCAGCGTCGTCGACGCCGTACTTCTCCGGCCGCTGCCCTACCACGAGGCCGACCGTCTCGTGGTCCTCTGGCAGCACGACCGAAATGCCGGCAACGCGCGCGACGGCGTGGCACCGGGCAACTTCATCGACTGGCGGGAGCAGGCCACCGGCTTCACGGCAATGGCGGCGGCCGAGCCGTACGCGCTCGACTACCTCGGTCAGGACGGGCCGGAGACGTTCAAGGCGTGGCGCGTCTCCGAAGACTTCTTCGGCGCGCTCGGCACGCCACCACTCTTCGGGCGCACGCTGCGCGCCGACGACTTCACGCGCGGGCGGGACCGCCTGATCGTGCTCGGCCACGCCTTCTGGCGTCGCCGCTTCAGCGGCGACGCGTCGATCGTCGGCCGCGCCGTGACGCTCGACGGCGAGCCGTACGTGGTGGTCGGCGTCATGCCGCGCGCGTTCGGCTTTCCGTCGCAGAAGGACCTCTGGATTCCGCGCGTCGCGTCGCGCGACGGAACCGACGACCGGCAGAATCGGCGGGGGAAGTACCTCACCGTGGTCGGACGACTCGAGCCCGGCGTCACGATCGCCCAGGCCCAGGCCGCGCTCTCCGCCGTTGCCAGGCGCCTCGCCGCCGAGTACCCGCGCACCAACCAGGCCGTCGACGCGACGGTGGTGCCGCTCCGGGAACAGGTCGTGGGCGCGGCGCGCCCCGCGCTCCTGGTGCTCCTGAGCGCGGTGGCGCTCGTCCTCGCGGTCGCGTGCGCCAACGTGGCGAACCTGTTCCTCGCCCAGGCGCTGCGCCGCCAGCGGGAGTTCGCCGTGCGCGCCGCCCTTGGCGCCGCCGGCACCCACCTCGCCCGGCAGGTGCTCGCCGAGGCCGCCCTGCTGGCCGCAGCCGGCGGGGCAGTCGGCGTCGCGGTGGCCGGCGCCACGCTCGGGGCGATCCGCGCCCTCGCCCCCGCGAACCTCCCGCGCCTCGACGAGATCGCGCTCGACACACGGGCGCTCGCGTTCACCGCCGGGGTCGCCGCCCTCACCGCACTCGCCTTCGCATCGGTGCCGGCCTGGCGCGTCGCCCACGCCGACCCGCAACAGACGCTCCGCGGCGGCGATCGGGGTGCCACGGCGGGTGCGGGGCGCGGGCGATCGCGGCGCGCGCTCGTAGTCGCCGAGGTCGCGCTGGCGTGCGTGCTCGTCGTCGGAGCCGGCCTGCTCGTGCGGAGCTTCGCCGCGCTCACGAGCGTCGAGCGCGGCTACCACACGGATCACGTACTGGCCATCAGCGCCTTCATCTTCGACGTCGCGCAGACCGACGAGAAGCGCGCCGCGTTCGTGCGCGACGTCGGCGACCGGCTGGCGCGGCTCCCCGGCGTGCGGGCGGTGGGGGTCGCCTCGGCGCTCCCGCTTGCCGAGCGAATCGGCCCCGAGGCCGCGACGATCGGCGTGGAGGGTCGGCCGCCCGCGCCCGGCGCCGAGCCGTCGGTGCGCGCGGCGATCGTGACGGCGGGGTACTTCGACGCGCTGCGTATTCCGTTGCGCCGGGGCCGCCTGTTCGCGGCGACCGACGACGGAGGCTCCGTCCCCGTGGCGGTGATCAACGAGCGCCTGGCGCGGGAGTTCTTCCCCGGTGAGGACCCGGTGGGCAAGCGCCTCGTCGTGCGGTTCGCCGGCCCGCCCGTCACCCGCGAGATCGTAGGGGTCGTGGGCGACGTACGCCACGCGGGGCTCGACGACGAGCCGGAGCCGGGTCTCTACGTCGCGCACGCTCAGGCGCCGAGCGGTCGCGTCATCTTCGTGCTCCGGACCACGGGGGACCCCGCCGCGATGACGCGCGCGGCGAGCGAGCAGATCCGGGCCGTGGCGCCGGCGCTCCCCCTCTACGGGGTCTACACGCTCGACGGGCTGCTCGACGCCAGCCTCAAGCCGCGCCGGTTCAATCTCCTGCTGCTCGGCGCGTTCTCGCTGGCGGCGCTCGCGCTCGCCGCCGTCGGCGTGTTCGGCGTCATGAGCAGCGCCACGGCCGAGCGCACGCGCGAGATCGGCGTGCGGCTCGCGCTCGGGGCCCGGCCGGGCGAGGTGCTGCGCCTGGTGCTGCGCGAGGGGGCGGCGCTGGCGGCGTTAGGCCTAGCGGCGGGGGCGGCGCTGTCGCTCGTCGCGGGCCGCTTTCTGCGTGCGCTCCTGTTCGGCGTGCAGCCGCTCGACCCCGTGGCGTTCGCCGCCGGCGCCATCCTCATTCTCACGGCGGCGCTGGTCGCGACGCTCGTGCCGGCGTACCGGGCGGCGCGGGTGGACCCGGTGATCGCGCTGCGCGGGGAGTGAGCGGCGCGGCTCAGGGGTCCGCGACCTTCGGCACCGTGTACGTCTTCCGGAGCGCCGCCAGGTACTCGTCGTGCAGCCCGCGGAGGGTGTCGAACTCGCGCGTCACGGCGGCGCGGTAGTCGGCGCGGGTGGCGAAGTCGTAGAGCAGCGCGGCCATCGCTTGCGCGTCGGTCACGAAGCCCTTGTGTCCTACCTCCCCAAGAGCGTCCTGCTCCATCTCGTAGGTGTGGTACGGCGCGTTCGACGTCTTCGCACTGAAGCCGACGCCCGGGATGGCGCTCGAGACGCTCCCCGTCTCCTCGTACCCCTGCGGCTTCCCCGGCTCGGGGGTGACGTCGGTGCCGCCATACATCTTGCTGTACGCGAACGCCGGCTCGTCGAGCGTCGCGACGGAGATCCCGTCGCGGTCCTTCCCGTAGTGGTCGATCTTCACCTTCGTCCCCGTCGCGAGCGCGGCGCCACGCGCGGCGTTGTCCACCATCTCCCGCACTTGCGCGAGGTACACCTCGTCCGGGTAGCGCACGTAGAAGTCGGCGACGGTGCGGTCGGGGACGACGTTCGGCGCGGTGCCGCCCTCGACGATCACCCCCTGGATGCGGGCCTCAGGGCGGATGTTGCTCCGCACGGCGTCAATGTTGTTGAAGAGGTGGATCACGGCCTCGAGCGCGTTGCGGCCGTTCCACGCCGTGAGCTGGTGCGCGGGCGCGCCGCTGAAGGTGTACTTCACGCCGTCGATGTTCATGCAGCAGGTGCCGAACCCGGGCGCCGGTCGGCTCGTGGCCATCGACGAGTGGCTGCGCACGAGGACGTCCATTCCCTTGAACGTCGCAGAGTCGAACATCTGCGTCTTCGCGACCGGTGGCATCATCTCTTCGCCGGGTGCCCCGAATACGACAACGGTCCCGGGCGTCTTGGTGCGGGCCAGGTACTCGCCCACGGCGGTGGCGGCGGCGAGCCCGATGGGACCCTGCGTGGAGTGCTGGTCGCCGTGGAAGGCGCCCTTCGTGCCGCGCAACGCGTCGTACTCCACGATCACGCCCAGGCTCGGACCGCCCGAGCTCTTGGAGTAGCGCGCGACGAACGCGGTCGGGAGGCCCGCCACGCCCACCCGCACGTCAAAGTCGTGGGCGCGGAGCCAGGCGACGAGCTTCTGCACCGAGCGCGTCTCCTGAAAGCCGATCTCCGGGTGGCGCGTGATGTCGTCCCCGAGCGCGAGCAGCTCCGTGTCCATGAGCTGCTTGGCGCGCGCGGCCACCTGGTCGCGGGCGGGGTTGCGGCCGGTGAGGGTGGCGACCCAACGCGGCACGTCGAGCGAGCGCTCGAGCGCGTCCATCTTGCGCACGACGTCGCGCGCCGCTTCGCGCTCGGTCGGCGTCTCCTGCGCCGGGCCCGAGCGGGCAATGGCGAACGCGAGGGTGCAGGTGGTGAGGGCGGTGCGAGCACGCATGGGCGATTCTCCGGCGAGGCGTGGGCGGCGGTCGCCTAGTGCTATCCCGCGGGGGCCGCGTCTGTCAACGCGGGTGGCGCCTCGGTCGCGGGTCAGTTTGCAGTGTCATCCCGCGGGACCACCGCGCAGCAGCGCGAGGCTCAGCTGTCATCCCGCAGGAGCGGGCGCACCCCGCGAGTGTCGGGATCGCTGTCCCGGTCGCGATGCCCGCATCGCGTGCGCGGAGAGCGATCCCGACACTCGCGCTGCTCCGCAGCGCTCCTGCGGGATGACACCCTCT
>Ga0307416_100000405_pt1 | contig 22160 bp, 20 predicted proteins | sample DK1Cmetagenome_2_FD_203821 | JGI IMG/M metagenome (GOLD analysis project Ga0307416, IMG submission 203821) | Maize rhizosphere microbial communities from greenhouse at UC Davis, California, United States - DK15-C-3 | ecosystem: Host-associated > Plants > Roots > Rhizosphere > Soil | place...
GGATTTCCTCGCAACTTTGTTCCAAGTTTTTCTTGGGGCGGCGCTGCCGGATTTACGACTTATGTAACTAAAAAAGCTTTTGAAACAGCAAGATTAGTTATGAGTAGACGAAATATAGAATTTGATGCAACTGAAGCTGCAATTATGGAGCATATCTTCGAAGAAACTAAAAAATGGAGAAAGGACTAATTAGATAATTAGTCAATTTGAAAATTAGATAATTTTTTGCAAACCCGACAGGTTTTAATAACCTGTCGGGTTTTGTTATTTTAGGGTTTTAGAGAATTTTCTAATTTTCTAATTGACACATTTTCTAATTTTACTTATTTGTCAATTTTAATAAAATCTCCTTTCATATTGAATTTTAATTCTAAACCGTTGGTAAGTTTTGTTTCATAACCAGAAGTCTCAATTTCTATTTAGGAAAATTAGCTTTTATATAAGAAGCAATTTTTTTCGGGATGATAGATTTTGGGACTTTGCCAGTTTTGGCGTCCACTTCTTTCCAATTTCCTTTCTTGTCAAATTCAATTTCAATTTTATTGTCAAACTGAACTTTGTATTCTGTAGAAAGAATTTCTTTGTCTTCTAAGATATAGCTCGGTTTTTTAGATCCAAAATGTGTTTTTAAGAATGTTTGGGCATTTGCTGGTAAAGCTTCTTTTTTAATTACGGTTTTTTGTGCATTTGAAGAAAAACCAATCATCAGTCCTGCAATTACGTAAACAGCCAGTTTTAATTTCGTTCTCATATTTTGCTGATTTTTAAATTCTTATACAAGGTAAGATTTAAATTTTAAAAATAGAAACAAATCGATTTGGTTTGATTCTTTGCAATTTAGGCTTTGTTTAATTCTTTAAATTTTTGCATTATCAAATTGTCTCATTGGCAAATTATCTAATTATCACATTTTCAAAATTATCTAATTATCAAATTGGGACATTATCTAATTAAATCTATCTTTGCAGCACGAAAAAAATGGGTAGTCAAATAAACGATTAACCGATTAAACAAAATTCACAAACACAAATGATTACAGTTAACGATATTTCGGTTCAGTTTGGCGGAACTACACTTTTTAGCGATGTTTCTTTTGCTATTAATGAAAATGATAAAATTGCCCTTATGGGTAAAAATGGTGCGGGAAAATCGACACTTTTAAAGATAATTGCAGGTGTAAATAAACCTTCTACAGGAAATATTTCTGCTCCAAAAGAAGCTGTAATTGCCTATTTGCCTCAGCATTTGCTTACTGAAGATGGTGCTACGGTTATGGAAGAAGCGTCAAAAGCTTTCAGTGAAGTTTTTAAAATGAAAGCTGAAATCGACGATATCAATGAGCAATTGACCGTTCGTACCGATTATGAAAGTGATGAATACATGAAATTGATCGAAAGAGTTTCTGACTTAAGTGAGAAATTTTATGCTATCGAAGAAGTAAATTATGAAGCTGAAGTTGAAAAAGTATTATCAGGTCTTGGATTCGAACGCGAAGATTTTACACGTCAGACTTCTGAGTTTTCTGGAGGATGGAGAATGCGTATCGAATTGGCTAAAATCCTTCTAAGAAAACCAGATTTGATTTTGCTGGATGAGCCTACCAACCACATGGATATTGAGAGCATTCAATGGTTAGAAGACTTCTTGTTGACTCAAGCAAAAGCCGTTGTGGTAATTTCGCACGATAGAGCATTCGTAGATAATATCACAAACAGAACTATCGAGGTTACAATGGGAAGAATTTACGATTACAAAGCAAAATATTCTCATTACTTAGAATTAAGAAAAGATCGTAGAATTCATCAGCAGAAAGCCTACGACGAACAGCAAAAAATGATTGCTGAAAATCGTGCCTTTATTGAGCGTTTTAAAGGAACATTTTCTAAAACAGATGCTGTTCAGTCTCGTGTGAAAATGCTTGAAAAATTAGAAATTGTTCAGGTTGACGAAGTAGATACTTCGGCATTGCGATTAAAATTCCCTCCAGCACCACGTTCAGGACAATATCCAGTTATTGTAAAGGAAATGTCTAAATCGTATGGAGATCATGTTGTTTTTAAAGATGCCAATATTGTTATCGAACGCGGACAGAAAGTGGCTTTTGTTGGAAAAAATGGTGAAGGTAAATCGACAATGATTAAAGCGATCATGAAGGAAATCGGCGTTGATTCTGGAAGCGTTGAAATCGGACATAATGCGCAAATTGGATATTTTGCACAAAACCAAGCTTCTTTGTTGGATGAAAATGCAACTATTTTTGAAACCATAGATAATATTGCTGTTGGAGATATTAGAACACAGATTAAAAATATTTTAGGAGCTTTCATGTTTCAAGGTGATGATATCACTAAAAAAGTTAAAGTGCTTTCTGGAGGAGAAAAAACGCGTTTGGCAATGATTAAATTATTGTTGGAGCCAGTAAACTTATTAATTCTGGATGAACCTTCGAACCACCTTGATATGAAAACTAAAGATATTATTAAAGATGCTTTGCGTGATTTTGACGGAACTTTGATCCTAGTTTCTCACGATCGTGATTTCCTTGACGGATTGGCAACTAAGGTTTTTGAATTTGGAAATAAACGAGTAAAAGAACATTTTGAAGATGTGGCAGGTTTCTTAGCGCATAAGAAAATGGACTCTATGAGAGAAATCGAGAAATAATATTTTTCATTAAAATTTGAAAAAGGGCATAAGTTTTAATCTTATGCCCTTTTTTTGTTATTGTAACAATATTTTAATGCAATTTTTTTTACATAAAATATCTTTTTTTGTTATTTTAGTACTTCCATTTTCCTGTTGACTATAAGCAGTTAACTTTTGAACTCAAGAATAAAGAGCTGATTTTTAAATCGCTATACAAGCATTAATGTTTCAATTTATTTTAAGCCTATGAGTAAAAGTCTACTAATGCCAATTTTTTTTCTTTTTTTTATAACGCCAACTTTTTTACACGCCCAAGGCGATTTGAATCAAGGAGCAGATAAAACAGATAAAATAGAGAATGAGGAAGTAAAATATCCGCAATTTCAGTTAAAAGGGCTACTTCAAGCCAGATATTTGGAAAGTTTTGGAGATAACGTAGATGTTTTAGGAACTCACCACTCTACTGGAGATGTAACGCAAAGTTCTTTTGATATTAAAAGAATGCGTGTGGGGCTAAATACCAAATTAAGCGAAACTACGGAAATTGTAATTCTGGTGAATTTGGCAGATTTTAAGTCAGATACAAAAGGTAAAGTTCTCGAAAATGCCTATGGAAAATATACTTTCAATAAATATATTGCCCTAACAGGAGGGCAGTTTCGCCCAGCTTTTGGTATTGAAGAGCTTGTTCCAGTGGATATTATTAAGTCTTTTGACTTTTCGAACCAATATTATGAATTCGGGAAAAACGGATGGACAAGTTTTCAAATTGGAGCGTCGGCAACTGGAGCTTTTGATATTGGGAAAATTCCAGTGAATTATGCTATTTCGGTTTTAAATGGAAATGGTAAAAATGTAGAAATGGACAAAGACAATGGAAAACAATATTCTTCGAGATGGGTTTTCGGTTTGTCAAAAGAACATAAAATTAATCTCGGTTTGAACGGTGGTTTTGGAAAGGTTTTTAAAGAAGATGTATTTGCGCTAGGAGCAGATATTACAAGCGATTTTAAACTAACCGATAAACTTAGTTTTGATCTGCAGATCGAATATAAACAGGGAACAAACCATAATTTGTATTATTCCTTGCCAGTTGAAAGCCGAACAGATAATGTTGCCGATTATCAAATGCGAGGCATTTATTTCTTGCCGAACTTTAGATATGAGGTAAATTATCAAAAACTTACTGCGCTTGAATTGTCGTGTCGTTACGAAACTTTCGACCCTAGTTATAAAATCAATTCAAACGTGCGTACCACTTATACGCCAATGGTTAGTTTAGAATTCGGAAAGTCGTATACAGGCCGTATCGAAATGGGGTTTGAAATTGACAGATTCGATAAAAGCATCCCGGATACATCAACCTACAACGATAATTTATTTTTAATTCAGTTACAGCTCAGAATTTAATTCACTTAATTTTTGTTTTTATGAAAGAAGTAAAAATTCCACAGACCGTAATTACGCTGGCAGTTTTAGTTGCCATTTGGTTTATTCCAGCTCCAGAAGGCGTTGTGATAGAAGCTTGGCATTTATTTGCCATTTTCGTAGCTACTATTTTAGGAATCATCTTAAAAGCAGCTCCGATGGGAACTATGTGTATGATTGCAATTGCTTTGACAGCTATGTCTCAGGTTTTGGCTCCAGGAGATCCTGGAAAATCGATCACGCTGGCATTAAAAGGATTTGGAGATAAAGTAATTTGGCTTATTGGAATTTCGTTTTTCATAGCAAGAGGATTTATAAAAACAGGTTTAGGAAATAGAATTGCTTTTTTATTCATAAAAATATTTGGGAAAAGTTCTTTAGGATTGGCTTATGGTTTAGGATTAGCAGATTTGGTTCTAGCGCCAGCCGTTCCGAGTAATACTGCTAGAGGAGGAGGAATTGTTTATCCGATTATGAAATCAATGTCAATGAGTTTTGGTTCAATGCCAGACAAACCTGAAACACATAGAAAATTAGGGGCATATTTGACATTGAATAGTTATAACATGAATTTGATTGCTTCTTCTATGTTTTTAACAGGAACTGCAAGTAATCCGATGTGTCAGAAGTTTGCTTTGAATTTAGGGATAAAAATCAGCTGGATGTCATGGGCAGCTGCTGCGATTGTTCCGGGTTTGTGTGCTTTTATTGTAATTCCATTTGTGCTTTACAAAATTTATCCTCCAGAATTAAAAAAAACTGGTGATGCTCCGCAGATAGCAACGCAGAAATTAAAAGAAATGGGGGCGATAACAAGAAATGAATGGATGATGTTGCTAACATTTTTTATTCTGCTTTTCCTTTGGATGACAGGAGATTTATTTTCTATCGATGCAACTACAACTGCCTTTATAGGGTTGGTAATTTTGCTTTTGACTTCAGTATTGACTTGGGATGATGTAAAAGCCGAAAAAGGAGCTTGGGATACTATAGTTTGGTTTTCTGTTCTGGTAATGATGGCCAGTTCGCTTAACGAATTAGGTTTTATTGCTTGGTTTAGCGATTTAGTGAAAGCAGAAATTGGCGGGTTAAGCTGGCAGATGGCTTTTCCGATTATTATATTAGTGTATTTCTTTAGTCATTATCTTTTCGCAAGTGCAACCGCACACGTTGCAGCAATGTATGCGGCTTTACTTGGTGTTGGTGTTTCGCTCGGAATTCCTGGGTTACTGCTAGCATTTATGCTTGGTTTCGTCGGATCTCTTTACGGAACTTTAACGCATTATGGTCATGGTCCGGCACCCGTATTTTTCGGGAGCGGCTACGTTGACCTAAAGAGTTGGTGGGTCAAAGGGCTTATAACCGGTTTGGTTATGCTCTTGATCTATATGGTAATTGGAGGATTGTGGCTCCGAATTATTGGATTTTTTTAGATTCTAATTCCTGGAGGAAGTAACTCTTTATATTTAGGGTTTTTCTTGAAAAATGAAACAATCTTTGGATGGATAGGAACTACTCTGTAATTTTTTTCAGAACTTAAATCTAAAATATTCTTAAGTAAGGTATTGATCGTTTCTTCGTTTTCGTACGAATCAGGTTTGTTGATTTTGGTTAAAAAGATTTTTTTTTCTTGAAATTGATACTCAACTGCTAACATTCCTTCAGGGATGACAGTTTCGAATTGGCGTGCAAATGTGTTGTCTTTGATTTCCATAGTTACAGAAGTTTCCATACTAATTTCTTGTTAGGTTATTGGTAATTAGTGAATTTGGGATTCGAAACATGTATTGAAAGAAAATTCTTTATAAGATTTAAAATCAAAAAATATTTCGAAATGCAAAGGTAATCATTTGATTTTCAATATTAAATTATTTTTTGCAGCTGTAAACTTTAAGTTATTGTTTTGAAGTTTTTTTTTGAGCAAAATGCAATAATTAGGTCTGAAATTTGATTATCATGATATTAAAAGAAGTAACTTTATTTTTTAAGAATAAATATCTCAATGGTAATTTCATTTTAATGTTATGAGTAAAATTCCAGTTTATTTTATGCCGGGTTTGGCGGCAAGTTCGTCTATTTTTGAAAGAATAAAATTGGATGAAGATATTTTTGAAACGCATCTTCTCGAGTGGGAAATTCCAAACCCTAAAGAATCTTTATCAGATTATGCGCTTCGAATTAGTAAAAACATAAAAGAAGAAAATCCTGTTTTAATCGGAGTTTCTTTTGGAGGCATCTTAGTTCAGGAAATTTCGAAGCATATAAAAGCGCGAAAAGTCATTATAATATCAAGTGTAAGAAGCAATCATGAATTTCCTAGAAGAATGAAAATAGGAAAGCGAACAAAAGCTTATAAACTAATCCCGATGCAGTTGATTCTTAATATTGAAAAGCTTGCCAAGTTTTCTTTTGGAGAAAAAGTCAATAAGAGAATAAAATTATACGAGAAGTTTCTATCTGTACGCGATTTAGGTTATCTGCAATGGGCTGTAGAAAGTGTAATCTTATGGGATCGAGATAAAATTGACGAAAATGTAGTGCACATTCACGGAGATCAAGACGAAGTTTTTCCAATTAAATATATTGATAAATGCATTTTGGTTAAAGGGGGAACCCATATTATGATTCTCAATAAGTATAAATGGCTGAATGAAAATTTGCCTTCGATAATTTTGGAGTAAAATTTCAATTTTAAAATTCCAAATTCCAAAACGTAGAGTTGTAATCTTTGCTAAAGTAACTCCGTTAAGAAATTCAAGAAAAAATATGAGAATCTGTATAGTTGTTTTAGTGTTAATTTTAGCAGGATGTAAATCTCCAAACAAAGATTATGATTTTACTTTTTTTAAATGGAATATTCATGAAACGTATTACCTAAAGTTTAATTCATCTGATACACTTTATTATGTTGATGTTTCTGGATACAATAGAGAAGAAAGTTTTTTTACGATTTTAAATAAAGAGGAAAAGGAAAGGATTCAAAATATATTAGATACTATAACTTTTCCTAAGGAAGAAAGTTTTGAAAATAGTAAAGTTGAGGATGGAGAGACGAATGCCTTTGTATTAAAGAGCGAACAAAAGTTTAAAAAACTGAAAATTCACGAATCTGGTCCTAAACAATTTTGGTTATTTGGAAAATCATTAGATAAATTGAAAATTAATCATAAATTTATTGAAACGAATAAAAAAGTGGATTTAAAAGAAATAAAAAAAATGGTTAGTATGCCAATTCCTCGTGGATTTGTTGTTGATACTTTAGCCGATTGAAATATTAGACATGAGCCCCTTCGATTTCGCTCAGGAAGACAAAAAATGAAGATGAAAATCTAAACCAAAAAAAATCCCAAATTCACTTGGAATTTGGGATTTATAATATTGTGATTTTTGAAAATTAGATTTTCTTCATTTGCTCTTTCATCATAGAGATTTGCTCTTTCAGCATTCCTTGTTTGTCTAATTTTTTAGCTTCGTTTAATAAATTAGTCGCTTCCAATTTTCTTCTGCGTGACATGGCAACTCCTGCAAGGTTTAATTTAGCTACAGCTAAATCCATATCCATTGATAGTCCAAGTTCGATTGCTTTTTTGAAATGTTTCTCTGCTTGGTTGATATTGGTTTGGGACAACATGATACCTTGCAAATAGTTTAAGTATCCTTGTTGTTTTCTTACTAATGCACCTTCTGGATTTTTGATATATGATAACCATTTATTAGCTCCTGCGAAGTCTTGTTTTCTTAGTTTAAGGAAAGCTAAAAGGATAAATTCGTTTTTGAAATAAAGAAAAATCGGAATTGCAGTCAATAATATAAGAAAGATTCCATTTCCGATATTACTTTCTGTAAATTGCCAAATGCCCGCCACTACAAGAAGTCCGGCCAAAATAAGTTTAATATTTTTGTGAAACATAATTAATGTAAATTTGTGATTGCAAAGATAGTAAAAGGAATTAAAAATATTTTTATAAAAGTACTTGCTAGAAAAAAAAGTCTTTGTATATTTGCACTCGGTTTTTGAATAACGATATCAAAAACAAATTAATAAGTTAATAGATACCATTTTTAAAGATACAAAGCAATGAGCAAAAGAACATTTCAACCATCGAAAAGAAAAAGAAGAAATAAGCACGGATTTATGGACAGAATGGCTTCTGCGAATGGAAGAAAAGTTCTAGCGCGTAGAAGAGCAAAAGGAAGACATAAATTAACTGTTTCTAGCGAGCCTAGACACAAAAAATAATGTTTGTATAAACATACATAAGGCGATTACTTTTTTAGTATCGCCTTTTTTTATACCTTTTCGGTACAAATTTTTTCAACTTTCTAGTTTATAACGCACTAGGGAGGTTTTTAAATCGTAAATAACTACACAATACATACAAAATGCCTAAAGACACATCAATAAAATCAGTTTTAATAATAGGTTCAGGACCTATTGTTATTGGCCAAGCTTGCGAATTCGATTATGCGGGATCTCAATCTGCACGCTCGATTCGTGAAGAAGGAATTGAGGTTATCTTGATTAACTCGAATCCAGCGACGATTATGACCGACCCATCTATGGCCGATCATATTTATTTGAAACCTTTAACGACAAAATCGATTATTGAGATTCTTAAGGAACATCCGCAAATTGATGCAGTTCTTCCAACAATGGGAGGACAAACTGCTTTGAACTTGTGTTTGGAGGCTGAAGAAAAAGGAATCTGGCAAGATTTCGGAGTAAGATTAATCGGTGTTGATGTAAATGCAATTAATATTACTGAAGACAGAGAGCAATTCAAACAGCTTTTAGAAAAAATCAATGTGCCAACTGCACCAGCAAAAACAGCTACATCTTACTTAGAAGGAAAAGAAATTGCTCAGGAGTTTGGTTTTCCGCTTGTAATTCGTCCTTCATTTACACTTGGAGGAACAGGAGCAGCTGTGGTGTACAAAAAAGAAGATTTTGATGAGCTTTTAACTCGCGGACTTGAAGCTTCTCCAATTCATGAAGTTTTGATCGACAAAGCTTTGATGGGATGGAAAGAGTACGAGCTAGAGCTTTTAAGAGATAAAAATGACAACGTTGTAATTATCTGTTCTATCGAAAACATGGATCCAATGGGAATCCACACTGGAGATTCGATTACAGTTGCGCCAGCGATGACTTTATCTGATACAACTTTCCAAAAATTACGTGACTACGCTATTTTGATGATGAGAAGTATTGGAAATTTTGCTGGAGGATGTAACGTACAATTCGCAGTTTCGCCGGACGAAAAAGAAGATATCGTAGCAATCGAGATCAATCCTCGTGTATCTCGTTCTTCTGCTTTAGCATCAAAAGCAACTGGATATCCAATTGCAAAAATTGCTTCTAAACTAGCTCTAGGATACAACTTAGATGAATTGCAAAACCAAATTACAAAATCTACTTCGGCTCTTTTCGAACCAACTTTAGATTATGTAATCGTAAAAATACCACGTTGGAACTTCGATAAATTTGAAGGTTCAGACAGAACTTTAGGTCTTCAGATGAAATCTGTAGGTGAGGTTATGGGGATCGGACGTTCTTTCCAGGAAGCGCTTCACAAAGCGACTCAATCTCTAGAAATTAAGAGAAACGGTTTAGGTGCTGACGGAAAAGGATATAAAAATTACGAGCAGATTATTGAGAAACTAACGTATGCAAGTTGGGATCGTGTTTTTGTAATCTACGATGCAATCGCAATGGGAATTCCATTGAGCACCATTCATGAAATTACAAGAATCGATATGTGGTTCTTAAAACAATATGAACAGCTTTATACTTTAGAAAAAGAAATCTCAAATTACAAAGTTTCGAATCTTCCAAAAGAATTATTGCTTGAGGCGAAACAAAAAGGTTTTGCAGACAGACAAATCGCCCACATGATGAGTTGTCTGGAAAGTGAAGTTCATACTTTGCGTATGGAGCAGAAGATCAACCGTGTGTTTAAATTGGTTGATACTTGCGCAGCTGAGTTTAAAGCGCAGACTCCTTATTACTACTCCACTTTTGAAGCTGAAATTGAAAAACCAAATGGTGAGCGTTTTGTTGATAACGAAAGCATTGTAACAGATAGAAAGAAAGTGATCGTTTTAGGTTCTGGACCAAACAGAATTGGACAAGGAATCGAGTTTGATTACTCTTGTGTACACGGAGTTTTAGCAGCTAAAGAATGCGGTTACGAAACCATCATGATTAACTGTAATCCTGAAACAGTATCTACAGACTTTGATACGGCTGATAAATTATACTTTGAGCCAGTTTTCTGGGAGCATATTTATGACATTATCCAGCACGAAAAACCAGAAGGTGTGATCGTTCAGCTTGGAGGTCAGACAGCTCTTAAATTAGCGGATAAATTGTCTAAATACGGTGTGAAAATCATCGGAACTAGTTTTGATGCACTTGACTTAGCTGAAGATAGAGGACGTTTCTCAGACTTATTAACTGAGTTAAATATTCCTTTCCCAAGATTCGGAATCGCTGAAACGGCTGATGAAGCTTCAAAATTAGCTGATACTTTAGATTTCCCACTTTTAATCCGTCCTTCTTATGTATTAGGAGGTCAAGGAATGAAAATTGTAATCAACAAAAAAGAGCTTGAAGAGCACGTAATCGATTTGCTGAAAGCAATTCCAGGAAATAAATTGTTACTAGACCATTACTTAGCTGGAGCAATCGAAGCTGAAGCTGATGCCATCTGTGATGCTGATGGAAATGTGTACATCATCGGAATTATGGAGCACATTGAGCCTTGCGGTGTTCACTCTGGAGATAGTAACGCAACATTGCCTCCTTTCAACTTAGGAGAATTCGTAATGCAGCAAATTAAAGATCACACACATAAAATTGCTAGAGCTTTAAAAACGGTTGGATTAATCAACATTCAGTTTGCGATTAAAGATGATACGGTTTACATCATCGAGGCAAACCCAAGAGCTTCAAGAACAGTTCCGTTCATTGCAAAAGCTTATGGAGAGCCTTACGTAAATTACGCTACTAAAGTAATGTTAGGCCACAATAAAGTAACTGACTTTGATTTCAACCCACAATTAAACGGTTTTGCAATCAAACAACCTGTTTTCTCTTTCAGCAAATTCCCGAATGTTAACAAAGCGTTAGGGCCAGAAATGAAATCAACAGGAGAAAGTATCTTGTTTATTGATGACTTAAAAGACGACCAATTCTACGAATTGTACTCTAGAAGAAAAATGTATTTGAGTAAATAATCTCAGGTTCTATTATAAAAGAAAAGCTCCAATGAAAATTGGAGCTTTTTATTTCTGAAATTGTTTGAAACTTTATTCGCCTTGATTAAAGTTCATATTATCTCTAGTGTTTTTTTGAACTGAAATAGCACCAAACAATGCTAATAGAAAAGCAAAAGCATAGAAACCTTTTTCGCTTGGAAGAATCGTTGCATTCCAAAGTCCAACAACTAAAAGAACAATTGATAATAATGTTCCAAACCAGCAGATTCCGTAGTAAATATCAGTAACAGGAAGTTTTTCTAATCGGTCTCTTACGCTTTTTTGCAGCGAAATAACAGCAAAAAGTCCGAACATTAGAACGGTGAAATAATATCCTTTTTCGTTTAAAAGCATTTCGGCTCTGGCAAGTCCAACAATAAAACCGATTGTCCCGGCTCCAAGTGCAACCCAAGATGCAGCGATAAAGGCATTTGATGTTTTTTGTATCATAATTTATTATTTTGGTAAGCCACAAATATAATTAAATTAGATTCATGCCAAAATAAAAACGCGATATTTTATTCAGTAAAATCTTTCAAATATAAAAGGAAAAGCTCCGTAATTGGAGCTTTTCTTGTTTTAAAAAGTAAGATGTTTTTTTATTTTTTAAGCAATTGTTCTAAAGGTTTTAATTGCTCCATGTCTATTTTAGAGTTTTGTAAAACAGACATTAAGGTCATAATATTATTCGGATTCATATCTTCGCCTAACACACGAACTACTGCAAAACCATTTTCTTTTCTGTTGGCAAAAATGACAAACTCTTTAATGTTGTCGTCACTTCCGACGTAGCTTATAGAAGCGCCTTCTTTACCAGAGCCGAACTTCATTAATTCTTGATATTTAGAATCTTTTAATATGGCTTTTACTTTGTTTCTTTCTGCCTCAAATTCTGTTTGATTGTTTTGATCTGCTTTAAAAGCCAGAATATTCATTTTGTCAAACGAATTCAAAGCATCGTTTTGCTCAGCTGATAATTTGGTTTTATCAACATTCAAAATGTTTGGTGAAATATCTAAAGCAATAAAATCTTTTTTCTCTGAATTCTCAACGAAATATTTTTGCAGAGATGGTTCAGAATTACAGCTCCCCAAAGTTAGAAGAGCTGTAAGTGCTAGTATGAAGATGTTGTTTTTCATTTTTATTTTTTGCCTTTAGAAGCTTTCTTTAGGTCTGTACCGCCAGGAAGCTGCATTTTATCTGTTAATACCGAAATCTCGTTTAAGTCAAAATTACCAGTTAAAGATAGTAAAACAGTTTCATCATTTTTTGCACCGTCAACATACATTAAAAGTTCTCTTATCTGCGTATCTGTAGCGCCAGATTTTACCATTATTCTAACGTTTTTTCCGCCATCATTTACTCGCATTAATTCTTCTAAACCGGCAGTTTTTACATATTTATCGGCAGTAGCTTTCATGTCGGCTTCGATTTTTGGATTTTTAGTAGTAAATACTTTCAAGTAATCCAGTTTTTTGATTAGAGCAATATATTGCTGAGTCTCTTTATCAGAAGCATCAGTTTTTACTTTGCTCATTAAATCAAACATTTTTTTGTTTACAATTACTGAGGTTACATCATCTTGACCATCAAATTTGTCAAAAGCACTTTGTGCATAAAATGTGGTTGAAACGAATGCGAAGACTAAAGTTATAATGAAATTTCTCATGATTATTTTTGTTTAATTACTGTTTAAAGATTTTGTTTTTTGATTGTTCATATTCTTTAATGTAGTGTACACTTTCAATACCTACATTAACATTGTTTGATAATAAAGCCAAAGCTTTTTGAGTTGCTTTTAAGGCTTCTTCGGGATCATCGTAAGTTCCTAATTCTGCTTGCGAAGCTACTGCAGTAGTTTCATTTTTTTCGCTAACAAAAAAGTAAGTTCCGATTCCGAGCAAAACAACAGCAGAAGCTGCAATCGATAACCACGCCACATTTCGTTTCTTAGTTTGTAGTGGAATCTCATACGTCGATTTCTGTTCTCTTGCTTGAGAGAAATAGCCAAACATAGGTTTGTATTGCTCCAAATGCTGCGCAACATTCGGCGAAGAAAAATATTCTTTTAATTGATTTTCTTCAGCAATAGAAGTTTCTCCCTGAAAGTATTTTTCTAATATATCTTCTATTTTATTTAGTTCCATAAAGGTGTGTATTTGTCATTGATTCTCTAATTTTTTTTCTCGCTCTAGAAAGTGCCACTCGTATTGCTGTTTCGTTCATATTTACGATTTTGGCTATTTCTTCAAATTCATATTGTTCAACATCCCGAAGCTGAATTAATAGCTGCATTTGTTCGGGCATTTCGTTTATAATTTTTTCGACCCATTCTAAACTGTCTTGGTCTTCTAATTTTTTATCCAATTGCGGCTGCCGATCGGTAAAATTATTATGGACAATCTGCAGATTACTGGCTCTTTTAGATTTTAGCTGATCGAGACAATAATTTTTAGTCATGGTCATGGCCAATGCTTCGACACTATTGTAGCTTTGCAGATTATCTTTTTTGTTCCATAATTTTACCATTACTTCCTGAGTCGCATCTTCTGCTTCTTCGGTGCTAGTAAGCAATCTTTTTGCCAGACGAAAAACTTTGTCTTTAAAAGGATTTATTAATTCTATAAATACAACTTGGTTCATTAATAAGATGGTTAATCGTTAGCTTATATATTCAAGACGAGGCACAATTATATTTGTTACAGCAAAAAAGAAATTTTTTTTATGTAAAAAAAATACTGCTTTAACGATAAAGGTAAAACTAAAGATACTATTTTTACGTTTATTCAGAATATAGATAACTACACGATATGAAAACAACTTTAAAGAGTGTTCTTTTTCTCTTTTTATTCGCTTTTTCTTTACAGTCTTGTGAAGATCAGGATGATGTAGCTGCTCCAGCAGACTTGCAGATTAATAATTTTATCTGGAGAGGATTAAATGAAGTTTACTTATGGCAGCAAGATGTTCCAAATCTAGCCGATGGCCGTAATTTACAACCAGATTTCAATCAGTTCTTGAGAGGATACTCTCATCCTGAAGATTTGTTCGAAGATCTATTGAACAAGCCGGTAAGCAAATATCCAAACGGAGACGCAATTGACCGTTTCAGTTGGATTGTTGACGATTATACTGTTTTGGAACAAGAATTAAGTGGCGTTACAAAAAATAATGGTGTTGATTTTAGATTGAGCCGTGTGGCTTCTGGATCAAATGATGTTGTTGGTTTTGTCCGATATATTATTCCAAATTCTGATGCTTCTACAAAAGCAATTAAGAGAGGTGATTTATTTACGAGTGTAAATGGAACAAAACTTACGGTTTCTAATTATCAGGAATTATTATTAAATCAGGATAGTTACACTTTAAATCTGGCAGATTATAATGGAACGAGTTATGTTTTGAATGGAAAATCAGTTTCCTTGACTAAAACTGTTTTAGAAGAAAATCCTATTTTGATCAATAAAGTAATTACTTCTGGAAGTCATAAAATTGGTTATTTAATGTATAATGGTTTTTATCCTGGATATGATGATAAATTAAATCAGGCTTTTGGCGAATTGAAATCGCAAGGAATAACAGATTTAGTTTTAGATCTTCGATACAATGGAGGAGGAGCAGTTACCTCTTCAATAAGACTTTCTAGTATGATTACAGGACAGTTCGATACTCAGATTTTTGCAAAAACGCAATTTAACAGTAAATGGATGAAAGATATGACCGCTGAAGATTTGGAAAGCTTGAATTATAGATTTGTGAATAATATTGAAGGAAAAGCATTAAACAGCTTAAATTTACCTACAGTCTATATTATTACAACTGCGAGTACGGCTTCTGCAAGCGAATTGGTTATAAATGGTTTAAAACCTTATATCAACGTAGTGCAGATTGGAGAAACCACAACGGGTAAAAATGTTGGTTCTTATACGATTTATGATTCTGAAACTTTGTTTACTAAAAAAGGAATCAATCCGAATCATAAATATGCGATGCAGCCTCTAGTTTTTAAAATTTCTAATTCTGCCGGTTTTGGAGATTACACGCAAGGTTTGCAGCCAACGTATCAGCAGTACGAAAGAGTAAGTACCTATGGAGTTTTAGGAGATCCTTCTGAACCTCTGCTTAATTTGGCAATTTCAAAAATTACAGGAACAACTGCCAAAAGAATTTTTGATGATTCTGCACCAAATACACCTTATCTGACAGATTCAAAAATCATTAACGGATTAAGACACGGAATGTATTTTCAAAATGTTCCGAAAGGACATTAATCTAATAGGATATAAAAATAGAAAAGGCTTTCAGAAATGAAAGCCTTTTCCATAAAAAACAAAAACTAATTTTAAAGTATAATATTAATTATTAAAGTAGAATCCGTTTGAACCTACACCAACAGCTAATTCTTTTTGTAAAACTCCAGATAAATTATAGATAAAAGCTTTACTATCTTTATCAAATTTTGCATCGGCAATATAAATGCGGTTGTTTTCTACAGCAAAACCGTAAACGTAGCTCGCTGGCGAGTTTACAATTGCCGTAGTAGAAGGTGTTGTTGCATTGATATCCATAGCATAAACAGAGCTTCCAGCAGTATAATAGATTTTGTTGTCTTCAATATCCATAAAACCTAGACCAGCTAAGCTCTCTGGAAATGCAATTCTAGATATAGATTTATCAGACAGTTTTACTTTTACAATTTCACCTGATCCAGAATAAGGAGCTCTCAAAATAAATAAAGTTCCGTTTTCTTCTTCGATAGAATCTCCGCTAGAGCCAATTTCTACTGTTTCTATGGCCTTTGTTGCAATATTTACAATTAATAATTTAGTGCTGCTGTTAGGTTCTGTAATGTATAATTTGCCATTTTCTAAAATTAATCTATTTGCAGTGGCATTTAATTCGATTTTTGATTCGACGGTATTAGTAGCCAAATTAATTACAGCAACATAATCGTCAGTGTCTCCAGTTGCTGGATTGATATAAGAATATGTATTTGCATTTGTTACATACGCTTTTCCGTCTTTCACAACTCCGTATCTTGGGTTTGCAAGACCAGAATCAATCTTTGCAATCAATTTAAAAGTATAACGGTTTACAACATTGATTACATTTGATCCTCCTGAAATGATGTATGCGCGATCTCCATCAAAAAAGATATTTTGCAGATATCCGCCAATTAAATCAGAACCGTTGGCAGAAGCATAAACATCTTTGGTAAAAGAGGTAAAATCATCGCTTGAGAAAGAAACGCTTCCGACATCTGAACTTCCTTCATTTAAAATAAAAAAACCATTGTCGTAAGCACCTTTAGGATCATCGTTGTCATCACTTGAACAAGAAGCGAATAACGAAATGCTTAACGCTATTAAAAGTAATTTACTAAACTTCATATATATTAAAATTTTAAGGTTAAATACACATTACAATTGCGACCAGGCATTGGTCTGTTTTCTAGACTTTCGTAATCTTTATTGAAAAGATTTAAAACTTGAAAACCTACTTTGAAAGAATCTAAAAATTTTAGATCGTAATCGATTCCGATATTTGAAACCGTATAATCGTTAATGATTTCATCAGGATCGTTATCGGCTCTCGTGTAAACAAATCCGTTATAAAGGATTTGGTAATATGCGCTTATTTTATCTCGAGAATACGAAACAGCTCCTGTAGCTTTATTGAATGGAACAAAAAAGATCTGATTTTTAGTTTTTTCATCTTGCGAAACCGTATAAGCATAGGTAGCGTTTACAGCAAAAATATTTTTGCCATAGCTTTTCTTCCAGCCCAATAGGGTTTCGGTTCCATAACTAATTACCTTATCTTGGTTTTGGGGAGTCCAAATTCCGTTTGTACCTGGAACCCATTGCAGCATATCGGTAATTTTCATATAATAAAAATTCTGCGTCCAAGTCAGATTTTTGAATGTAAAAACATTGCCAATTTCTCCCTGATAAGAGCTTTCAGGCTTTAAGTTTGGATTTCCTCCTTCATCCCAATACAAATCATTATATGTTGGAATTCTGAAGTTTCGAGAAACATTCAGTTTCAGATTATACCAATCATTAAATTTATAAGAAGATCCTAAATTGAATAAAATAGGCGATTTGTAATTATTTGTAAATTCTTTTCTAATGCCTAATTCGTTTTTCCAATTTGTGCCAAAATCTTGTCTAATTAATAAAGCGGCAGAACTGATTTCTCGAATATGGCTTCCAAAACTAGTTCCGTAACCGTTTGTTCTGCTATAGTCTGCAATTCCGTTTATGTGAGTTGATTTAAATAAATGATAATCGACATCAAGCTTAGTAATTAAGTTTTCGGTCTTTCCGTACGTATAATTTTTTAAAGCGTTATTGGCAAAATACTGATAGTTTTCGAAAATATAAGCCGTTTTGAAATTGGTTTTAATTTTTCCATACGTTCCATCATATTCCAAAAGATTTCTATTGAAACCGTTTATATATTTGCTTTTTGTTTCAGATTCTGTAATCAAAGAAGTATTTCGATCAGTGTTTGAAGTCTGGCTGTAAAGTTTTAAAATATGATTTTCGTTGAATTTGTAACCGGCATTAGCGCTCAAAGTAATAATATCATACTGCCCGTTCTGATTCCATCTCTGTTCGCCTCTCCAAGTATATCGATTTAAATATTTATAATCGTTTGTCGAGCTGTTTTTAGAAAATCCTATTTGAGCACTCCACTTTTTGTTGGAAATAGCAGTTTTGTAATTAATTCCGATCGTATTAAAACTGCCGTAATCTAGTCTTAAATTATTCTCAAATCGATTAAAAAACAACAAATCGTTATTTAAATGCACAGTTCCTCCAACGGCACCGCTTCCATAAATAACACTTCCGCCGCCAGCTTTTACACTTATAGAATTATAGTCAGCGCCAGAAATAGTATTAAAATCGGTACTTCCGTTCATTTGAGAATTAATATTAATTCCGTTCCAGATTACTGCTGTCTGAGAAGAAGTTGTTCCTCTGAAAGAAACTGTAGAAAGCATTCCGCGTCCGTATTCTTTAAAATATAGAGTCGAATTGAAATTTAATAAATCGGTTAAGAGAGCTTCGTTTTTATTGATTATAGAATCATTCAGTTTTAAAACGGATTGTGAAGCAGAGTAAGTCCTTAAATTTTTATCTGAAACAAAAACTTCTTTAAGACTGGTAATAGAATCGTTTTGCGCCAAAATAATCTGACACATCACAAATAAGCAAAAAGTAAAAAATCGTTTTATAGTCATAATTTCTTCGCTCTTTTTCCCGAGAGCTCGATAATTGTTTACAAAGGCAGGTCTCCTGGCTTGCGTCTTGCTGTTTACCTTCCCATTCGCCGTGGCGGAACAGTGGTTTGTATTTAACAGCAAGCATTCGTTTAGAACTTAGCTTACAGTTGCGGGTACAGCTCAAGAATTTACTTGATTCCCTTTTAATGTGTTTTTAAATCAAAAACACAACCTTAATTTGCTGCAAAGATAAAGTTAAAAATATTGATTATTCAAATTTGTTTTACGTTTCATGAAAAAACACAAACAATTTTTATTAAAAATCGATTTTTATAACTTGCCCGAAATCAACCTTATTGTTGAAAGCATCCCTTAAAGGCAGTGAACTCTGATGGCATAAAATGCTTCTGATAATTCCGGCGTGAGCAACAATTATAATTGGGTGATTTGTTGTAGAAATGGCTTCAGATAAAAATTGACCAACTCTTTCATGGAGTTCTACAAAAGATTCTCCGTTTGAAACTTTAATATTTACAAAATCTTCCACCCACGGATTAAGTTCTTCTGAAGGAATTTCGTTCCAGCTTTTTAATTCCCAATCTCCAAAATTCATCTCTTTCAAACGCTCGTCTTCCTGGTAAGAAATGGCTTTTATATTTTCTTGAATATGTTTTGCTAAAATAACGCAGCGCTTTAACGGACTAGAGAAAATAATTGCCTTCGAAGGAAGTTCAGAAATAATTCGGTCAAAAATTTCATCAAATGGTACGGCAATGTCAACATCAGATTGTCCGTAACAGATTCCTCTTTCGCAAATGGTTTCGGTATGACGAACTAGATAAATTTCCATAAAAATAAAATGCTTAAGTAAAATACCACTTCGCATACCTGTTGTGTGGCTCCGAGACAATCTCCAGTATAGCCATCAATCCATTTCTGGAAATAGCGAGCTAAAAAATAGCGTGTTATGAAAACAGGAATTATAGCAAGAAGAAATTTCAAGTCAAAATAAGAAAATGCAATCAAAGGAATTAATCCAAAAAAGAAAGAGCCAAAAACTTCTTTCCAAGTATATTGTTTTGCAATCGGTTTGCTTTTGCTCGAAGCATCATCACGAGAATATTCATGCGTGAAAATAATGCTGATTGCTGCCAAGCGACTTATAGAATGTGCAGAAATAAATAAGAGAAAAATTTTAAAAACTGCCATGTCATCATAAACTTGAAATATTATAATAGATTCTGAAAGCAATCTGAATTTTAATAAAAAAAGCAAAACCAATCCAATTGCTCCATAGGCGCCAATCGCACTATCTTTCATAATCATCAAGATTTTTTCTTTGGTCCAGCCTCCACCAAATCCATCACAGACATCAGCGAATCCATCTTCATGAAAAGCACCCGTTGTTAAAATAGAAGCAATAATCGCTAGTATAACAGCAATTTCTGATGAAAGAAATTGGGCAAATATAGAATAGGCCAAAAATGAAATAGTCCCAACAATCCATCCGATAAAAGGAAAATATCTCGTCGCTTTATTTAAATAATCTGGATGATGTGTAATGTTTTTTGGACATGGAATTCTGGTGTAAAACATTAAGCACGTGAAGAAAATGTGTAGTTCTTTTTTCATTGGATCATGATATTTGGCTAAAGCCTCTTTGGGAGCAAATTTATAACCTCCAGATAAATCTGGAGGCAATTCAAAAATAAAATTCAAAAAAAATGATTTCTATGAATTGCCAACATCTTTAGATGTTGGTTTATTTAAAGACACTAATAAGGCTTTAGCCAAATTTTCTTAAGATTGTTTAAATCCAAATTTGATCATAAATTCGTCATATTCTTCTTGAAATGTTTTCTTTTTATGATTTTCTTCCTGATTTTTAATATAATCCCGAACCTTATCTACAATAGATTCTGAAACTGAAACTGCAAAATACTCATCCTGCCATTCAAATTTATCTTTCGTTAATTGATTTTTATTAATCCAGTATGAAGATTCTCCTTTCAAAAGCTGTATTGTTTTCTGAATAGTCTGATTATTTCCTAATGAAATTAAACAATGACAATGATCAGAATGCCCACTAATGAAATCAATATAGATTTCCTTTCTTAATGCATTTTCTTGTATATGCTTCCATACTTTTTGTCGAATATCAATAGAATTTAAAAATGGGAATCTGTTTTTTGTGCTCCAGACGCAGTGTATATATATTTTCGTAAAAGGCATGTATAAAATAATTTCATTTAGAAATTCAAAGTTATTAACTTTAAATTTAAAAAGAAAGTTATTTCCTACTTACTCCCGCGCTTTCAAAACTAGCCATTTCATTCAAAAAAGCCTCGGCCGATTTTAAAATAGGAAACGCAACAGCACAGCCCGTTCCTTCTCCCAAACGTAAATCGAGATTTAAAATAGGTTTTGCTTCCAGATAATTCAATAATTCTGAATGTGCTTTTTCGGCAGAACAATGGCAGAAAACAGCATTTTGTTTGATATTCGGATTTATTTTAAAAGCAATCAAATAGGCAACAGTACAAATAAAACCGTCCACCAGAATTAGCATTTTATTTTCAAAAGCACTCAGCATTCCGCCAGCCATTTGAATAATTTCAAAACCTCCAAAATAGGAGAGTTGCGAAAGTATTTCGGCTTGACCGGAATAACTTTCAATTGCTTTTTTGAGTAGATTTTGTTTTAGAAGTAGTTTTTCGTTTTCAACTCCAGTTCCCTTTCCAACACAATCTTCAATAGGAAAATCGGTTAAAAGACTCATTAAAACAGAAGCTGTCGAGGTATTTCCAATTCCCATTTCGCCAAAACCAATACAATTTGAACCAGATTTTGCGATATTTTCAACAATCGATTTTCCTTTCTCAAAACATAACTGAACTTCAGATTCGCTCATTGCCGGAACATGAAGAAATGACTGAGTTCCTTTGGCAATTTTTGCGTCTATTAACTTTGCATTGGTTGGAAAATCATAATTAACGCCCGAATCTACAATTGATAATTCGATATTATTCTGATTGCAAAACACGTTTATTGCTGCGCCACCATCGAGAAAATTATTGACCATTTGTCGCGTAACATCCTGTGGATAGTCACTTACGCCATGATTTGCGATTCCGTGATCGGCAGCAAAAACTACAATATTAGGTTTTAAGATTTTCGGATTTAAAGTTTCAAAAACCGTTGCCATTTGAAAAGCCAATGCTTCCAAAGTTCCCAAAGAGCCAACAGGTTTGGTTTTCGAATCTATTTTGTCTTGTAAAAGAGTGTAGAAGTCAGAATTGTTTTGGAATTTGTTTTCCGATTTCAAATCAAAAGCAGGAATATTTATTTGATGAATTTCTTTGATTTCGTTGCAAATAGGAGCTTCTAATTTTTGTTTCCAATGCAATTGTTGCAGCATTGGCTGATTGTTATAATTGGTTGCTGGTTTTCCAATGCAGAAATAACCAAGCGGTTCTATGTTTTCGGGTAAATCAAGGATTTTTTTAAACTGATAATAATTAAGAATCGAAACCCAGCCCATTCCGTAACCTTGTTCTGTAAGCGAAAGCCAGATATTTTGCGCCGCACAAACTGT
>Ga0307416_100000406_pt1 | contig 22136 bp, 19 predicted proteins | sample DK1Cmetagenome_2_FD_203821 | JGI IMG/M metagenome (GOLD analysis project Ga0307416, IMG submission 203821) | Maize rhizosphere microbial communities from greenhouse at UC Davis, California, United States - DK15-C-3 | ecosystem: Host-associated > Plants > Roots > Rhizosphere > Soil | place...
ACGCTATCCCCTATGTTGGAAAAGTGATCGAGATCTTAGGTGGATTACTTCTTTTGCTTGGTCTGTTCACCAGGCTGGCGACGGCACTTCTTTTCGTCCTTTTTATCCTCATCACCTTTGTTGTTGGCGAAGGAAAAATCTTCACCGATAACCAACTCCCGTTCCTTTTTGCGCTGGTCTGCCTGTTGTTCTTCTTCACCGGTTCCGGACGATTGAGCATTGACTACGTTCTTTTCGCAAATCGGAAAGAAGACAAAAAAGACAGCACCGTCGCGGTAAGTAAACAGTTCGGCCGCTATGTAAGTAAGAACTAGTCTGCCATCGTTTGTTTGGACTACCCCTTTGCAATATCCGTACGGCGGCCCCTCTGTCGTTTTCGTAACAGCTCGAAGATACTGAACACGACGGCACAAAATGTGACCCAGATGAGACCTCCGATAAAACCACCCGCGACGTCTGTAGGGTAATGCACTCCAAGGTATATTCTGCTTACACCGATAGATATAATAAGTATGATCAGCATGGTTACCAAAATGAACCTCAACCATCGGGGCATACTGTGCCGAACACAGAGAAAAACCAGAAAACCGTAGAAGGCCATTGCTGACATCGAATGACCACTCGGGTAACTTAAGGTGTTGACCTCAACAAGTTGTTCAAGGGATGGTCTAGCCCTGTTGAAAACACGTTTCAACACAATGTTTGAAAGGCTTGCCATCACAAGCACCACCGTCGTCTGAAGGATAAATTTCCCGCTGCGTTTCTTTAAAAAAAAGAACAATGCAAGCAACAACGTAATCGTAGCGTAAGCAATGCGGTCCCCCAGGTGGGTGGCAAAGGTGAAGAAAGCCGTTAAGCCATCGCTTCTAAAGGAGACTATGAAATTCGTCACCGCCTCATCCACACCGACCAGATCGTTCTCCGCAAGCTCGTCGGTAAGCTGCACAAAACCATTCAGCGCAATGATGAAAAGAATGGCGGCGATCGGAATAGTCAGATAGTATGGAAGGTCCTCATTTCTGGAATTGAAATTCTTCTGAATAAAAGTTCGAATCCATGTTATGATATGGATCAGCGTTTCCTTGATCATTTGGGATGTCGATGGTTCACTGCAATAATGTACGTAGTTCTGGTTGATGAGAGGAACACAAGCATAAGCAATGTAAAAAGCGTCAAAAGCTTAAGTGGAAAAAACCGCCTGAATCTGTTGACGAAACGCGGAGGTAACTAAGTGTTGTCATGAAAGAATCAGGGGCCTGTTCAGCCCCTGTCCTTTTCCTTCTTCTCCTTCTTCTCTTTCTTCTTGTCTCGTTTTGCTTTCTCCGTGTCCTTAGCCTGATCGTTGTCCTTCTCTTTGTCACCAAAAACCTTTTGGAGGAAGCCCTTCTTCTCTTCCTGCACCTTGTCTACCGTTGCCAGGTTGATCTGTTGATCGATGGACGGCTGAAGAGCGTTGATGAAAGCGTTTTCCAAAATCTGCATGATGGCGAAAAAAATGTTTGCTTTTGGATCTTTAATGTCGCCATGGAATGGAATCTTGGTTGCAAAGGTCTCTTTTGACTGGTTCTCAAAAATTTCACTGACAGTTCCAGTGACGCTTTCCCAGACTTTGCGCAGGATATTATCTTTGCGATCCTCCTTGCCCAGAACATCTATGTCCTGTAGAAGCGGTTTAACATAACCGGTGAAGGTGCCCTCCTTGGCAGCAACTTCGGTGTATAGGCCGAAAGTTCCTTTATTTACGTCAATCTTGGCGTAAGCCTGGAAGAACTCATTCAGCTTTACGAGGTTCGTATTCTTCCACTCCGCGTTCATGTCGAACGTTGGCACTTCTGCCAGCGGATTCAATTTCATTTTCATCGTCAGCCTTCCATCGTAGATCGTTGCCCTGGCGTCTATGCGCGCAGGCAACACCGCCGCAGAATCATAGCTGTTCCGCAGATTCAAAGCTACAACATCCACATCTGTCATGCTGATATCCACTTTGGGATTGGAAGTGTTATCTACATACTGAAGCTGCCCGTTTCTGAATTCGAGGCGGTTGATCTTCAGGGGCATAAACTCCTCCAGTACCTTTCTGAAGTCTGATGAATCCTTCGCCACCTCCTTCGGTTCTACCTTTTCTTTTGTAAAACGAACTACAGGATTGTCTACAATCACCTCTCCGACAAGGGAACCTTTAAAGAGCGACCTCCATTCGATAGACAGGTCCACGAGGGAGGCCGCCAAAAAAGGTGTTTCCTTTTTTGTGACAGAATCAACCTGATTGATGTATATGCTGTCAAGTTTGTATGCACCACGGATAACGGCAAGATCTATATCTTCGATATGCCCATTATAACCGTCCATCTCTGCAAGTGTCTTGTTAGCGTATTTCAAGATAACATAAGGCAATGCGATCCTTACTGCCACTATGAGCGCCAGGACAACAAGCACGATCGTAACGGCTTTTCGCCTTCTTTTGTGTCTCCTTTCCATAAGCATTAAATCGGCCTTTCAATTTGTAAAAACATTATGCCACCCAAGTTTGAAGAAACTCTTTGATAACAAAGTGGTTACGAGGAATAGCTTACCCGCGCCGACAGAAATTTTATATATTTGCGCCACCCACACAGCAATTCTATCGCGCTATCGCATACGATCGCTTCTAACTTAACGCAATACATTATGAACACTTACAAGATTACGCTTATGGCCATGGTCGTTTTTCTTTCTGCGTGTAACCAGCCAAAGCAGGAGCAGTCTGAGGAACAATCGGAAGCCAGGGAAACACAGGAAAAGCAGGAGGAAACTCCAGTAACACTTAAGCTCAAATGGGAAACAGAGGCTGTCTTAACAACGTGCGAGTCGGTGTTGCACGATGATAAGAATGATGTTCTCTATGTCTCCAACATCAATGGGAAACCGGATGGCAAGGATGGGAATGGATTCATCTCAAAAGTTTCTCTTGACGGTGAGGTGACGACAGCATCATGGGCCAAGGGCATGGATGCACCGAAAGGAATGGGTTTGCTCGACGGCAAGCTGTACGTGAGCGACATCAATCGGGTTCATGAGATCGACACTAAATCAGGAAAAATTACGAAGACGTATACCGTTCAAGGGGCAAAGTTCCTCAATGACATCGCTGTCGCCAATGGCAAGGTATACGTGAGCGATTCCGGCGGGGGAGCTATCCACGTTATCGAAGACGGAAAAGTCACGCTGTTCCTTTCCAATCTTCAAGGTCCGAATGGATTATTTGCTGAGAATGGAAAGCTTATCGTGGCATTTTGGGATGCCAAAACGCTCAATACCATCGACATTTCCTCGAAGGAAATAACTCCCCGCACGGAAGGTGTAGAGAACCCTGACGGCATCGAGGCACTTGACAATAATGAGTATCTGGTATCAAGCTGGAATGGTCTGATCCATCACGTTGATGGCGACTGGAAGAAAACTCTGGTGTTGGACACCCGGAAAGACTCATTGAATGCAGCAGATATTGAATACGTAAAATCCAAAAATCTTTTACTGGTTCCCACTTTCTTCAAGAACAAGGTGATGGCTTATGAAGTCGATAAGAATTGAGCAGGTCATCACGGTAGGGCTACCCGCAAGCCCGTCGTTTATCCCGCTAACCAGCCATTGAATTGTTGGCACAGTTTTGACTTTGGAGAGCGATATTTTATCCTTATGATAAGAGTCGCTTTCTTTTTTTTATCAATTGTCTTCCCGGCTGACGCTGCTTATTCGCAGACCGATGTTGATCCCGCAATCGATCAGCTTTCGTGGAATGAATTTTACAAACTTCAATGGGAAGACTTCCAGGGAAAACCGGCCGAGTATTCGCTTGGCGATGCTGCCACGTCCGTCAAGATCAAAGCCAAACCGTTCCTGGTTAAAAACAGGATCAAATACGACGTGGTTGCTGTCTTCAGCCGGAAGAAGTCCTGGGCACGCGACCGGTCCGCGTCTCTGCTGGCGCATGAACAGCTGCACTTCGATATCGCTGAACTCTACGCACGAAAAATCCGCAAAAAGATTTCTGAATTAAGTGATCGCGGCGTCAATGACATCAAGGTGTACAACGCCGCCATTCAGGAATTGTTAGAGGAAAGCAATGCCGCCGATCAGCAGTACGACCTTGAAACGTTGCACGGCGGCATGTCCAAAAGGCAGGCTTCCTGGAGTAAAAAAGTAAAGGACGAGCTGGCAGAACTAAAGCGTTACAGGAAAGCAAAGCGGGTGATCGGCCTGTAAGGAACGGAGGCTGGCGTAGTTTTTTCCTCTGTGGGACGAAAACATATGGGACAGATAAAAAAGAAAGGTAAACAGCCGGCGAAGATCGAACGACCGACAAAGTCCGGTCATCATGTTTCGCAGGATAGTGCATCAGGGGTCCCTGGAGGCGGCGGAAGCCGTGAGGGTAATATCGGTCATGAATCTAACGAGCGGTCAGATAATGCACACCGCTAGAAAAAATGTAAACACTTGATTATGAAAGAAGGAGAAGAAAAACAGGATATCAAAGGTGATGGCACCGACTTCATAAAAGAACGCAAAGCGGTAGATAAGGCGATAAACGAGCGAATGAAGGGCGAGGACAACAGTGAGATCGATCCTCGTACGGCCAACAATAAGAATAAAGCGGAATACGATCCCCGCGATTCGGTTAAGAAAACGGGACGAACGAAACGCTGAGAACAGCCTTGTATTAGCCCGCCTGATGGCGGGCTTTTTTTGTGCCCTTGCATGTGGCGATCAATACACAAGTTGGACCCCTCACCACGATTATTAGCTGTCTAAACTTTGTTTCGCGCGAACACTTGTTTTGAACCATCATTTATTGCCGCTGGCACGAATATTTTATTGCCTTTTTAGCCATCACTCTGCTTTGCAGTAATACCTGTTGGTTAATCTGCCATGTGGATTAGGTCATCATCTCAAACCCTTTTCAAGAATGAAATCAATCATTGCATCCTTTATGTTCATTGTGTTTGCATACAGCCAGGTATACGCTCAGGTCGACGATAGTCTGCGTTATGCGGAAAGTGTCTGGTCTATGGAGAAGAAGGCAATGATTGTCAAGCAAATGGATCTTACCGAAGCAGAGAAGTCTGCGTTCTGGCCGATCTACGAAAGCTATTCTAATGCAATACAATATATCGACATCGAGTATATCCGGTTACTGACCTTGAGAGACGAAGATCTGTCAGACAAACAAGCTACGTCTCTTACGGAACACATGCTGATGAACGAATTGCTGTTGGCCAAGGCCCGGAAACAATACTTCCGCAAATTCCGGAAGGCACTCACGCCGGCCCTCGCCAGCCGATTTATGCAACTTGATAATGATTTCAGGACAATGCTGCGGATACAAATGCAAAAGGAATCACCGGCTGTGGTTTCTTCCCTCAACAGACTCTACTTGCGCAACTGACTTTTCAGGGAGGCGGTAGGGGAGATAAAATTTAAAAGTGGCACCTTTTCCCGGCTGACTTTCCGCTGTAATCAAACCTCCAAGGTTCTGGACGATCTTCTTGCAAAGGGCCAATCCGATTCCGGTTCCTGAATACACATTCTTGCTGTGCAGTCTCTGAAACAGCTCGAATATTTTAGCGCTGTACTTCGGCTCGAAACCGATCCCATTGTCAGACACGCATATCATCGAATATGATATGCTCTTGTTAGCGCCTGCTTCTTTGATCTGCGAACCATGAACAATGTCCCCCGTAATTTTTATGACGGGTGGGACATCCGGAGAAGTATACTTCAGGGAATTGCTGATCAAATTCACCATCAATTGCTTCATCTGAAAAGGCACAGCATAAATTGTTGGAAGAGGCGACACGGTGATCGTTGCTTTCTTTTCTTCGATCCGTGTGACGAGCTCAGTCCTGATCTCCTCCACGACGTTGTTCAGATCTACCATTTCCTCGATCTTGCCTGAGTTCAAAGTTTGGGCAAAGAGCAGGAAGTCTTCGATCAGCTTCTGCATTCGCCTGGAAGCGTTGTTGATCCTGCTAAAGTAATCTTGTAAAATTGGAGGCAGTTCATGTATGCCATTTTCTATGATGCGATTACTGTAGACCTGTATTTTCCGCAGTGGCTCCTGCAGATCATGGCTGGCAATGAAATTGAACGATTCCAGCTCTTCGTTTGATCTGCTGAGCTCCTGGTTGGCTGTCTTAAGAGATGCGTTCAGTTGCTCGAGATATTTTTCGCGGTCACGCAGCTGTTGGGTCAGTTTAGATTCGCCCGTCACGTCCTGACAGGTTCCTAGCAGAGCAACTGGTTTGTTGTCTTTGCCTGCTATCACCTCGCCTTTGCCGCGCAGCACTTTCATTTCGCCTTTAGCGGTGTTGATCCTGAAATGATACTCGTCAACGTGCAGTGTTTCGAGTGAATTCCGGATTTGGGCAATGCGATCTTCACGATCCTCAGGATGTACGAATGAAACAAAACGCTCCAAAGTTATCGTTTCGGACTGCGGCTCCAGACCGTAAATGCGATACATTTCATCTGACCAGCTCATGGTGTTTTCATTTACGACCCATGACCAGTTACCAAGATGCGTGATCGCCTGTGCCTGCTTATGGTTCTTCTCGCTTTCCTGCAGCTGTTGAATAATCTGGTGTCTCTCCGTCTCATCTGTCACTGTTCCGATGATCCGCACCGGTCTTCCAATCTCGAATTGGACCTTTCCTTTTGAATGGATCACCTTTTCCCTCTTGTTCCTGATATACCTGCATTCGCAATCATAATCGCCAAGTTCAAGAGCGTCCTGGATGGCCTTGTGTACGCGTTCCCGGTCGTCAGGGTGAATAGCACTTAAGAGAGAAGAAAGATCATCCAGATCCTCAATCTCGAAAATCTTGAACATCTGCGGCGTACAAACTGATTTCTTTGTGACAAAGTCCCATTCGAAGCTCCCGACCTGCCCGATCTGCTGCGCTTCAAGCAGTTGTTTTTCGCGCTTTTCCAAAGCCGTGTTCATCTTGCTGATTTCCTCTTTCTGAACCTGCAGGTACGATGCAAAAACCTGCGAATTGAACACAGTAACGAATCGATCGATCTCGTCTACCAGATTTCCGAACATCACCAGGTCATTCGTGTATTTCGGAATGAAAAGCCTGAGTGCCTTTCCTTTGGCGAAATTGATAAGCGTGATATCCTGTGAATTTACCTGTTCCCGCGTAAACAAAGGGAACTGATTGCTGAGCCAGTTATTGATCGTCTGATCTATGTATTGCCAACCCTGATTGGAAGCTAATCTTGTGAGCATGTCGCGCGTTGCGGCACTCGTGATCGCTCTCCAGTGGTCCGCATCCATGTTCTTGAAATAGCGAAATATGGGGACGTCACTAGCTCTGTAAAGGTTGAGCAACTCGTCAATGAAGGCTTCGAAGGCGTTGTGCAGAATGAATGAGCAGAAATTGGGGAGATATTCGAACTCGACGCTTATTTTCTGTTTAATGGAGGAAATGCCGGGATTTTCATTTTCCATACGCCTTTTGAGGGTTGATCACAAAGTTCCGCCGTGTATGAGTGGAAGGTATAAAAAAGTATATCAGGTTACTGTTGAGGAGGTCTGTGAGTTCCCGGAAGGTACCGGGCTTTCTGATGAACCGCGACGCCCCGAAGCGAAAAGTGTCATCCACATCTCTTGCATTCAGCGACGTGCTGTAAACTATTACAGGAATGTTGTGCGTTTTCTCATTGTTACGGATCTCCTGCAGACATTCTTTTCCGCCTTTCCGCGGCATGTTCAGATCAAGAAAGATGCAGTCAGGGGAAGCTTCATGTTGCCTGAGATGATCCATAAGCTTCTCGCCATTTTCAACCGTGGAAACCCGGATTGCCGGATCAACTATGGCCACCGCTTCCATGAACAATTCCCGGTCATCCGGGTCGTCTTCAGCCAGAAGAATGTAGCGGTGTTTCTTCATGATATTTTGGCGGCTTTTCGATTGTTTAACAACCTCAATTGCTGCTTTTTAACCGGTGGGGTTTAAGTATAAGTTACGATTAAAGGGCCTCGATTGCAAGAATCCTCTCGGCATATATTTTTTAACGTGTAGGCAATTGTTTCGATTCGAAAATTCACTTAAAAGACAGAGACATGAATACTTTTTGGAAAATTGATCCGGCTCATTCGGAGGTGCAGTTTAAGGTTAAACATCTCATGATCACGACGGTTACAGGGTACTTCAGGAGGTTTGACCTGGAGGTGGAGACAGACGATGAAGACTTCACCAAGGCAAAACGCATTGAATTTACTGCCGAGGCAAGTTCCATTGACACCAATAGCGAGCAACGCGATACCCACCTGCGATCAGCCGATTTCTTTGATGTTGAAAAATTCGGACAGATCAAGTACACCGGCAAAATCCTGGAACGGACGGGTGAAGACTACCGCCTCTCTGGCGATCTGACAATTCGGGGCGTAACAAAGCAAGTGTCAGTTAACGTACACTTCGGAGGAATCGTGATCGACCCTTATGGCCAGACCAAAGCAGGATTTGAAGTAGAGGGCAAGATCAGCCGTAAAGAGTTCGGTCTCGTCTGGAATGCCATGACCGAAGCTGGTCAGGTAGTCGTTGGCGATGAGATCCGCTTACTGTGCGAGATTCAGCTCATCAATCAGACAAGATCAATGGCTGACAACATGCACTCCCGCGCCGAAACAGCTTACACCAGCTGAAGTTACTACTGACGAATTACGAATGCGTAGAGTTGCTGTAAACCCGCTCTATCCGCATTCGTACTTCGTACCCCGTAATTCGTAATTCTCCCCGTGACCTCTCCATCAGAGCCCATCCCGGACCCGTGCCTTACTCTTCCTCATTCGTACTTCGTGCCTCGTAATTCGTAATTCCCCTTGGGACCTTTACATTCAAAGCACATCCCGAACCCGTACCTTACTTTTCCTCATTCGTACTTCGTACTTCGTAATTCGTAATTCCCCTTGGGACCTCTCCGTTCAAAGCACAACCGGAGCTCGTTCCTTACTCTTCCTCATTCGTACTTCGTACCTCGTAATTCGTAATTCCCCGTGGGACTCTAGATTCGGAGCACAACCCGAACTCGTACCTTCCTCTTCCTCATTCGTACTTCGTACCTCGTAATTCGTAATTCCCCCTCACGTTTTCTGTTTTTTCTTGCGTGCAGATGGGAACAGCACGTTGTTGAGTATCAACCGGTAGCCCGGAGAGTTGGGGAACAAACCAAGGTCGGTGGGACCCCTTCCGCGGCCCGGCACGCCTTCGGGATCATGTCCGCTATAGTATGTCCAATGGCCGCGTTCCAGTTCGCCGTAAATGTATCTCACATGATTCTTGCTTTTGTTTTCTGCAAGGATCAGCGCCGTAGGCTTGACGACGTAGTGATTGAAAGCGGTTGTTTGGCCGTGGAATTCGCGGATATAATGATCATGGTTTTGTGTAAGCATTGTAGGCACAACGTCCCACTTCGCTGAGAAATTAAAAAGGGCGAAGAAGTCCTTCGACGAATCGAAGTAATCGCGATTAACATTAATGTCTGAGAAACGCCGGCTGTATCCTGGCTCAAGTGTAAACTTTTCGAATGCCAGCGTCTTGACAAAGTCCAGCTTTTCCTGCGCTCCGGGATCGGAGTCGTCACCATCATAAGTGCTCTCGCTGATGTCTATACCTTCTGCAGCCAGCGCGATGTCGAAAGTCTCAGCTCCCGAGCACATCGCGAACAAATATCCGCCGGCAGCGCAAAACGCCTTTATCTTTTTTGCCACCGCCAGTTTCATCTCCGAAACTTTATGATAGCCCAACCGTTGGGCAGTGACTTCCTGGATGTCCGCCTCTATGCGGGATGCGTTGCGACGCATATGTCGGCCGTGTTGCCCTGTAAAATCCTCGTGGTGCAAGTGAAGCCAGTCGAATCGCGCGAGCGCCTCATCCAGGACCTCTACGTCGTAAATGATCTCGTAAGGAATTTCTGCGTAGTCAAGCACCAGCATGACTGCATCTGTTTCGTCCAGGATAAACTCATTCTTGGGAGAATATACCGCAATACGAGGGGCTTTCTCAAGCTTTACCGCATTCATGTTTACAGCCGGGCTTGAAATTTCCTCGAGGATCTTGTTCGCAGCCGCATCGGAGATAACTTCATAGGAGACACCGCGCACCAGACATTCCTGTTGTACGTCAGCCGAATGCGGCACAAGAAAACTCCCGCCGCGGTAATTCAGAAGCCAGTCAAGACTGATCTCGTGCTGGAGTATATAGAAGGCGATGCCATAAGCCTTGAGGTGGTTGCGCTGAGCTTCATCCATCGGGATCAGGATCGAATTGCTGCGGCCAAGAATTGGCAACAGTACCAGCAGCATGATCGCAATCGACTTCATGGGATTAATGGTTTCTCTCCACCTGCATGGCGTTCCATAAAACATAAAACGCCGAATAGTTTTCTCTATATCCGCGGGAAAACGCAGCTTGCATCAATCACTTTTGCGATATGCCCGAACTACCGGATCTGCAGGCTTTCAGCCTCAACCTCTCAAAAAGATTGACAGGCAAGAGGGTCGAAAAAATACATGCCATCAAAACCAAGAAACTCAATACTTCGGAAAAAGCATTGCAGCGCGCTCTTGTGGGGGCAAAGCTCACGGCAGTAAGGCGCGAAGGGAAAGAACTTCATTTTGTGTTTGATAACGGTCACGTGTTGGGAGTGCACCTCATGCTGAAAGGCGAGCTCCGCTATTTCGAAGGGAAGAACGATCACCGATTCACCATCCTGGAGGTCTACTTCGAGGACTCCATCGGCCTTGCAATGACTGATTTTCAGGCTCAGGCAACGCCGACTCTTGACCCAGAACCCCGCCAGGCGCCGGACGCATTGTCTGAACAAGCCGATTACAACTTTCTGAAAGAAAAAATTAAGAACTCACGATCCACTATAAAGAAATTGCTGATGGATCAGAAGATAATCCGGGGCATCGGCAATGCTTATGCTGATGAGATCCTCTGGCACGCCCGCATCTCGCCATTCTCGATCTGCAACAAGATACCGGATGAGGCGATCAGAAAACTTTCAAAAAGTATCAGAACGATTTTTTCACGGGCCGAAAAATCAATTCTCATCTCGAGTCCCGACATCATAGGTGGGGAGGTTCGCGATTTCCTCGCCATACACAATCCCGGGAAAACGCATAGTCCAACGAAATCGGAAATACGTATTGACCAGAGCGGCGGCAGGAAAACGTACTACACGGACGAACAAGTCGATTATCTGTGATAATGTCAGGAGCAGCTCTTACTCGGCAAGGAGGAAGTTGGCGCCGATAGCGACGCTGAATATGTCATTCGTCCTGATCTCGTGAGACATAACTTTGTACCAGATATACAGATCGATGGTCCCGGCCTCTGCGAACAGCTCGACACCACGTAATCCATAAAAATCGTCGTCGAAAAGATGCTGTACCTTGGCACCGCCGTATGCCAAAAATCGCAGGTTCTTCGGGTAGTCATAATAACTCTCGGGAAAGTGCGACGGCATCCGGAAGAAAGCGTTCCCTCCAATTTCAAAAGAAACTCCCAACCCGAGATACGGTATCAGCACCTCGTTGTTCTTTAAAGGATACCTTATGATCGGAAAAGTATTCTTCGCGGTCAAAGTCTGAATAACGGCGCCCGCCATAGACTTCGGCGCATAGCCATACATCAGAGCAAGCTCGTAATTCCGCAGCCGCGAAGCATAGCCGACGCCGGTTGAAATAAAACCGATGTTACCAGCGTATTGCACCGGAACAAACCCCGGAACGTACCACCGACGCGCTTCAGTCGAGTCTTTGGATTGCCCGAACACTTTCATGTCGTGAAGGAACAATATTCCCAGTAAGAAAATGACTACGGCAGACCTTAGCATATTAGTATTCGATTTTCCTGACGTCCACGCCCTGAGGGCTGATGCTCAATGCTGTATACGTCCGTTTCTGTGGTGATGAGATCGTTACGTATCTGATGCCATCACCGTAAACGTGTTCCTCTGAAAAATCATGGCGATGGCCGTGAATCGAAAGGGGAATTTGATTCCTTGCTATCAGCTCGTGATACTTTTTATGATATCGTTCCATCTGCACATCGTAGGGTGGAATATGCGCAACTGGAACAACCCGATCATAGCCATTATTATTGACGAGTTCTTCTGCAAACCACTCGAAGTCAGGCTCCTTCTCACTTTCGATCGTGTTATTGTCGAATAGAACAAATTTGACGTTGTTAAAAACGAAAGTGTAGTTGTATGAACCATACATCTGTTGATAAAGCACCTCGCCGTTTGACAGGTAATCATGGTTGCCGATCACCGTCAAATATGGAATCCTCAGTCTGGCCATGGTCTCGTGAAAAAAAACAAACTCTTGTTTCAGGCCATTCTCGGTTAAGTCGCCACCGACGAGGGCGAAAGCGTATGATGAATCCTGATTAATATGAGCAATGGCGTCTTCAAGCTTTCCGTAGTGATAGTGCGGGTCCGATAGCAAAGCGACTTTAAAGGCTCTGCTGTCTCCGGAATTCAGTGCTTTTAGTCGTTCCAGATTTTTTGAGTTTGTCGCATGGTAGAAGGGGTCGAGTTGCGCCTCGTATGGGCTATAGGCAAACCATGTGTCACAAGAGAAAAAAACTGCTGCCAAAAACAGGAAAAATGCAAGTCTGCAAATGGCATTTAAAATTTTCATAACATCTCTGAAGGTTAAAATGTTATGCCGGCAGAAGCGATTCGGACCTATCACGAAAAAAAAATCTTATCCAGCAAAGTTCTTCATGTCTTGTGCCGCTGGAGATGTGTTGTTTCCTGCCAGTGAACATAGAAACGGCTGCGTTCATGGCAGGAAAGGCCGGAGATAAAAAAAGCCCTCTCCGCAGGCGAAGAGGGCGTTTAGCTATCGAAGCCCCGGGATCCGTGCTCCCGAAACTTTAAAAGTTGTTCAATACTAAAATAGGCAATTTGTTTGAAACCTCATCGCGAAGGGCTGGCACAAAATCTTTATCGAAAAGACATTATGGGTCTTGTAGAATACAAAAGGAAACGCACGTTTTCTGAAACGCCCGAACCCACCGGTGGTAAGGCAGCGAAAAACAAATTACAGTTCGTTATCCAGAAACACGCCGCATCACGACTGCATTACGATTTCCGTTTGGAAATGGAAGGCGTGTTGAAAAGCTGGGCGGTTCCGAAAGGACCTTCCATAAATCCAAAAGATAAACGACTTGCGATGCTGGTTGAAGACCATCCTTACGACTACCGCGATTTTGAGGGTATTATTCCACCTGGAAACTATGGTGCGGGTACAGTCATCGTCTGGGATCAAGGTACTTATGAACCGCTGGAGCCCGCGAAGGGAAAATCGGCGCAGGAGAAGATCTTGCTGAAAGGTCTCAAAGCCGGGTCGCTGAAATTCCGCTTGAACGGCGAGAAACTAAAGGGCGAGTTTGTTCTTGTCAAAACACCACGCCGCGCTGACAATGCATGGCTACTGATCAAACATCGTGATGAGTTTGCGTCGGAAGAAGATGTCACCGAACTCGATCAGTCCGTAAAATCAGGTAAAACTCTGGAAGAAGTTGCCGCGGATACGGAATCGGAAGAATGGAAAAGCAACCGGTCATCTTCTACAAAAACGACATCGCCCGCTGCGAAGCCTGGCGTCAAAAAAAAAATGCTAGCCGAGTCCGGGCAAAAGCCAAAAAGTAAAAAGGAGACAAACGTGAAGGACCGGATCCCCACGACCGAATTGATGCGGAACATAGAAGGGGCCACGAAAGCTCCAATGCCCAAAGACCTTGAACCGATGCTTGCCACGCTGGCGGATAGCCCATCCGATACTCCAGGCTGGATGTTCGAGATCAAGTGGGACGGCTTCCGCTCTGTCGCGTACCTACAGCATAAAACCGTTGATATCCGTTCGCGAAACAATAAGAAGTTCAATGAAAAATTTTATCCCCTCCGAACGGCACTCGAGGAATGGGATATCAACGCCGTGGTAGACGGTGAGATCATTGTAATGAACGACAAAGGTTATCCGGATTTCAATGCGCTGCAGACCTGGCGCAGTGAAGCCGACGGAGACCTTGTCTATTACATCTTCGATATCATATGGTATGACGGCTTTGATCTTACGTGCGTCCCGTTGTCACAGCGGCGGTCTTTGCTGAAACAGATCACTCCCGCAGAAGGATCGCTGCGGCTCAGCGAGAATTTCGACGTGACAGGAAAGGAACTCATGACTTTGGCGGGGAACATGGGGCTTGAAGGTATCCTGGCAAAAAAGGAGAGCAGCGTTTATCTGCCCGGCCAGCGAACAAGAGAATGGCTAAAGATCAAGACCATTAAACAACAGGAAGTCATCATCGGCGGATATACCCGTAACGAAAACTCCTCAAAACTTTTTAGCGCGCTTCTGCTCGGTCTCTATCGCAACGGCGTATTTGAGTTCATAGGCCCTGTAGGCACTGGCTTTACCACACAAATGCAGAAAGACATTCTGAAGAGACTGAAGCCTCTCGAGACATCGAAATGTCCCTTTCCTGAGGTGCCGGACTACAACAAGCCTTCGCGTTTCAGGCCAAATCCTCCAAAAGCAGACGTCATCTGGGTAAAGCCCGAGGTCGTAGCGGAAGTAAATTACCGAACGCTGGCGAGTGATGGCACTTTCCGCCATCCTTCCTTCAAGGGGCTACGAGAAGATAAGAATGCCCACGACGTTGTGTGGGAGGAACCCATCCCTGCTGCAGAGGTGATGTCTGAGGATTCCCCGCCTTCGAACGCCATCATCGCGCGCCCGTCAAAATCCGCTGAAAGAAAGACGTTACTCAATCCCGGTGATGAGACACAGGTGCGAAAGATCGAAGGCCACGAGCTGAAATTCACCAATCTCAGTAAAGTGTTCTGGCCCGAAATGAATGTCACGAAGAGGGACATGCTTAACTACTATTACCAGGTGGTTCCATATATGTTGCCGTACATGAAGGACAGACCTCAAACCTTGAACCGTTTTCCCAACGGCATCCACGGGAAAAGTTTCTATCAGAAGGATGTAACGGGGAAGGTACCAGACTGGATCAAGACGCATAGATATTACAGCGACACTGACGAGCGCGAAAAGCATTTCCTCGTTGCCACCAATGAGGCGAGTCTGCTTTATATCGCATCACTTGGCTGTATCGAAATGAACCCCTGGAGCAGCCGAACGGAAATGCCGGACAACCCCGACTGGTGCATCATTGATCTTGATCCGGATAAAAATACCTTCGACCAGGTGATAGAGGCAGCCCAGGTTACGAAGAAAATCCTGGATGCCATGGGTATTCCGGGTTATTGCAAGACTTCAGGCTCCACCGGACTTCACATATACATACCGTTGGGGGCACGCTATACATATGAGGACTCAAAAGAGTTTGGCCGCGTAATCGCGAGGGTGGTCCATGAAGAGATTCCATCCTTTACCAGTATCGAAAGATTGACGAGCAACCGGAAAGGCAAAATGTACATCGACTTTCTTCAGAACCGTCCTCAGGCCACCGTGGCAGGACCTTACTCACTGCGCCCAAAACCCGGTGCGCCTGTGTCGATGCCTTTGCATTGGGACGAGGTAAAGAAGGGGTTGAAGATAACGGACTTTAATATCCGCAACGCCATGGCTCGCTTGAAAGAAACGGGCGATCTGTTTAATGGCGTGTTGGGGAAAGCAATTGATATACAAAAGGCCTTGAAGAAGCTAGGTAAATAAGAGCAACGTCGTTCGCGCCGGGATGAGATCCGGAGCTGAAACCTCAGACGTAGAACTCCAGCTGGAAGTCTGTTTCGTTGCCATTAACCTGGAGCGGGCGCATAGCGATTATCTGGGCACAATTGAACGTGCGGATAAACTCATTTCGGCTGATGCGAAGTTTGCTTTTCCCTGGTTTGATCTTATGGTATTGCATTCTTCCGGATTTATTTGCCATTGCGCTGTAAACCCACTCGCATTGAACCGGGATAGGGGAGGGGACGTAACGCATACCCATCAATAATTCCGCGTGAAGTCCTGATATAAGATCGAATTCTGTTTCGAATTATACTGCGAAAGCAGTGAATACGCGGTGTTGGGGACGTAATCAAATCGTTTCTTGTACTCCTCGATCTTATCACATAATTCCCTGATGTAGAAGCGGATCTGGTCCAGGTTCCGGCAATCGGAGGGACGCACAAAGTTTCTGGCCGTGAAGTTCTTCAACTCCAGCTCCAGATGTTTCTTCTCGAATTCACTCATAACGTTGTGTATTTATACACAATGATAAGCGACATTATATTATAAAACAAATAATGCGGGTGCAATTTTGCACGACTTATCCGTGCCTGCTCAGCGGTGGCATTATCCGTCTGAAACCGAACCAGGTAAAGCGCTAACGTAGGTTGTTAGCGTCAAATTCTTGGCGATTAGCTATTTATGTAGCATCATCTAAAGGAATGTTCCACATGGAATATTTTATAGACACAAGGCCGAGCAGGTTGGAATAGCTTTTTTCAGTTGTTTTAGACCTGAATCAGACCTGCTCATGAGAAGTCGCGCGCATATTAGGACCCATCCACTTCATCCAATCCTTGTCGGCTTTCCAATATCGTTTTTCACCGCAGCCCTTAGCTTCGATATTCTCGGCGTTGTCAGGGACGATGCTTCGTGGCATACCCAGGCATGTCGCCTTTTAATCGCAGGCATCGGCATGGCCGTCCTGTCAGCTATTGCCGGGGTCATCGATTTCATCTACACAGTTCCACCCGCAAGCTCAGCAAAGAAGCGCGCTTCAACGCATGCGTTTCTGAACTTGTGCATGCTTGCACTGTTTACCACAGCGCTGATTTATCGATTGACGCATTACCATCCTGAGCCAATGGTCTACATCTTGCTCGAGGCGGGAGCCTTCGTCATTATGCTTTCAGCAGGATGGATGGGCGGAACACTGGTGCACCGCAATCAGATAGGCGTTGATCCACGTTATGCGTTTGCCGGAAAGTGGCGGGAACTTCATGCACGCGAAGAAGATGGCAAGCTCAACCTTGGAGTCATAGGGGATCTCAAAAGAGACCAGATGATCCTGGTGCATGCGCCCGGCAAAAGGATCGTCCTTGCCCGTACCGAGCAACGCTTTGTAGCCTTTGATGATCGATGCACTCACAAGGGTGGATCGCTTGCGGGTGGCTCCATGATCTGTGGAACGGTTCAGTGCCCGTGGCATGGCTCACAATTCGATGTGTCTTCCGGAGCTGTCAAAGCCGGTCCTGCCAGCGAAACAATAACTACCTACACCGTTGAGCTTCAAAACGATGTGGTGTATATCCACCTTGACCGCTCTTCTGATTGAGTAAACTCCCATATCAAGAATTCTGCGCGAGAAGTGTTGGCCCTTTTCACCTTCCGTCTACACACCGGGAATAGTTTGTAAAACGATAAAGAAACAGCTATTTTTTACAATCTTTGCTGCCTCATTTGTAAACCTATGGAGTTTCTCAAGAACCTGTCTATCAGAACTAAATTGTTTCTGATATCAGTGATTCCCTCGCTGGGTCTCATCTTCTTTTTGTATAACTCCGTGTCACAAGCTCTCGAACGCAAAGACGCCACACTGCAGGTTTATCGTGATTGTGAAGATGTTGATCGCTTGTCGGCCGTGCTGCACGAACTCCAGCGGGAACGCGCATTCTATCTCAGTTATTTCGCCAGCAAAAGCGAGCAGGACATGGCCAAGATCGCCGAACAAATTCCTGCGACCAGCCAGTCCGTTGCAGCAGTGAAGGACATGTACGCCCAACATCACAAGATATCTGACGTTTTGTTGCAGCTCGACAGTCTGCCCCGTTTTAGAGAAGACACCTTGACGTATCCGCAGAAACTTAATGAGGTAAAAACAGCCATCCTCGATGAGATCTCGCGGATATCGCAATCATCGAAAAGTCCGGAAGTAAGAAATCGGCTCGAGGCCCATCTGTTCCTTCTTTACACAAAAGAGTACTTCGTGAGGGCCCGCAATCTTCTCTTGCCATTTTTTATCGAGAAACGGATGTCTGATAGTGCGTTTGCGCTGTTCGCAATAAGAAAGGGACAATATGAGCTAAGCCGCGACAAATTTCTTGTGAGCGCGCCGGAGGATCTCCGCGAGGTATACAACGAGGCATTTTCCAGCGATGCAATTGGAGAGATCCATGCCGTTTTTCAATCTGTTATTTCAGATCGCGGCAGTGTCCGGCAGCGATCTGCAACTGATTGGTGGAATCGCAGTATGTCTGTCATCAACGCACAGGTTCAGACGGAGCGGTACTCCATGCGCAGCATCCGGGAGCGGGCGGGTGCCGAACTTGAAGCGATTAATGAGCAGCTTGCGGCCAATGTTTTCACAGGTGCGCTCGCACTGGCTTTAGTGGCTTTGCTCGTTGCATACACCATTCAGCAGATCGTCGCGTCTATCTCAGAATTGAAGCGTGCAGCCCAGAAGTTAGCACTTGGTGAAGTAGACTTTGCAGTGAGCGTTGGATCGAAGGATGAGATGGGGGAGCTTGCCGAATCGTTTAACAAGATGGTTTCGATCAAGAAACTTTATGCCGATACCGCGGCCAGGATAGGGAAGGGCAAATACGATACTCCTGTACTTGTAAGAACAAACGCTGACATCCTCGGGCTGGCTCTCACAAACATGAAAAATGATCTCGAGCGCCTCTCCAGGGAGAACGAGATCAGAACGTGGATGCTGACCGGCGTCAACGAACTTAATGACCGTATCCGCGGAGAAAAAGACCTGCATCAGCTGAGTAACGAAGTCATCGAAGAATTGAGCGAATACCTGAACGCACAGATAGGAGCGCTTTATTTGCGGGAGAATGGACATCTTAAGTTATCAGGCACCTACGCATATAGTTTGGATGGCCGTATACAGGAGATCGCACTGGGGGAGGGTTTGGTCGGACAGGCTGCAATAAGTAACAAAGAGATAGTGCTGACAGACGTGCCTGATGATTATATCAAGGTTAATTCATCTCTTGGCAACGTGAAGCCCCGACAACTGATCATCTATCCCTTCTGCTACGAGGGGGAGGTAAAAGGCGTGCTCGAGCTCGGCACAGCTAAGCAATTCACCGACATCGAAGTTCAGTTTCTTAAAACGGCGAGCGAGCAGATCGGAATTGCAGTAAATGCAGCTCAATCACGTGAAAGATTAAAAGAGTTGCTCGAAGAAACGCAACGTCAGTCGGAAGAGCTCGAGACCCAGCAGGAAGAGTTGAAGGAGTTCAACGAGGAACTGCTCGAGAAAACTCATCTGCTGGAAAAATCAGAAGAGGAATTGAAAGCACAACAGGAGGAACTCCAGATGTCTAACGAGGAGCTTCTCGAGAAAGCGTCAATGCTCGAGGAACAAACGCAGGCACTCGAGACCGCGAAGGTGGAGATGGAGGCCAAGGCAAGGGAGCTTGCGCTCGCAAGCCAGTATAAGAGCGAGTTTCTCTCGAATATGTCGCATGAGCTGAGAACGCCGCTGAACAGCATCCTGATCCTTGCGCAGGTGTTGATGGAAAACAGGAACAAAACACTGTCGGCGAAAGAGATGAAATTTGCCAGCACGATCTATAACTCCGGAAACGATCTGCTGAACCTCATTAATGAGATCCTTGACCTTTCGCGGATTGAAGCCGGAAAAATGGAGCTCGATGTTCACTCTTTCACCCTGGAAGTTCTGGTTGAAAAGATCCGCAGCACGTTTGAGGAAATTGCGAAGAGCAAGAAGATCAAATTCTCAATTCGCGCAAGCGAAAAGATCCGGCAAACAATCATGGTGTCCGACAACCAGCGGGTTGAGCAGATACTCAAAAACTTTTTGTCGAATGCTTTCAAGTTCACGCCTGCTGGCGGACGAATAGATCTTGTAATTGAAGATGCGCCAGCTGGTATCGCATACCGACGCGGCGATCTCCATAAGAATAACAACATCTTTGCCTTTAAGGTATCTGATACTGGAATCGGCATTCCAAGTGAAAAGCTCGACATCATCTTTGAAGCTTTCCAACAGGTAGATGGTTCAACGAAACGCCAGCATGGTGGTACCGGTCTGGGTTTGTCTATCAGCCGGGAACTGGCCTATCTCCTGGGCGGAGAAATACATGTAACGAGCCAGCCAGGCGCAGGAAGTTCTTTTACGCTGTTTTTGCCTGCAGAGATAACGGCAGGGTCGGTGGATCATCGTGTGAGCACTTTGGTGATCCCTTCTGCGAAACCCGACGCAAGCCTGGCCCCCATGCCGGATGAGTTACCGGTTGTCGACGCTTCTCACTACGATGATCAACATTTGATCACGGAAGGAGACCGCAAGATCCTGATCATGGAAGACGATGTGGAATTCTCCAAGGTGTTGCTCGAGTTCGTTCACGAGCGCAATTACAAAGGCATCATCGCCCATCAGGGGAACATTGGCCTCAGCTACGCGCGTCATTACAAGCCCGATGCCATCATTCTCGATATGAATCTCCCGGTGATCGATGGTTCTGAGGTATTAAAGAAACTCAAGAGCGATCCGGACTTGCGTCACATCCCGGTCCAGATTATCTCCGGGTATGATTTTCGCAAAACAGGGCTAGAGCTCGGAGCTATCGACTTTATCCAAAAACCAGTTACACGTGAAGCTTTTTGGAAAGCATTGGACAAGGTTGAACATTTCGTGTCCCGGAAGCCCCGGAAGCTCCTTGTTATTGAAGATGACAGACAGCATAACGACGCGGTGAAGGAGCTCATCGGCAATGGTGATGTGAATTGCTTTTCAGCTTATTCCGGTAAGGAAGCTTATGAAATGCTCACCTCAGACTCGTTTGATTGTATCATAGTAGATCTTGGACTGCCGGACATGACAGGCTTAAATTTCCTTGAAAGAATACGGGAAAATGAAACAATGAACCGTATACCGGTAATTGTATATACGGGAAAGGATCTCTCAAAAGAAGAAAACGCGAAGCTGGAAAAATTGGCGAACACTGTCGTTCTCAAGACCGCCTTCTCACATGAGAGGCTTCTCGACGAGACGATGCTGTTCCTTCACAGGATCGAGTCTAAACTTCCCAAGGAAAAGCAGAATATAATCCGCAAGCTTCACAAGACGGATGAAGTACTGAAGAACAGGAGCGTTTTGATTGTCGATGATGATGACCGCAACGTCTATTCATTGCTCAACGCGCTCGAACCTGAAGGGCTAACATGTTTTAAAGCTGCAAACGGCAAAGAGGCGCTTGATGTCCTCAAAAGAGAAAAGCATATAGATCTTATCCTGATGGATGTGATGATGCCGGAAATGGATGGCTTCGAAGCAACGAAAGCAATTCGGAGTATGCCGGAATATAGACGCGTTCCCATCATCGCTCTGACCGCAAAGGCCATGAAGGACGATCGTGAGAAATGCCTGGCCGCCGGTATGTCGGATTACATATCCAAACCCTTGAACGTACAGCAGTTGTTATCGCTTATGCGTGTGTGGTTATATGCTTAAGCAGAATCGATGAAGGAAAAATTAAAGAACAGGTCTGTATTGATTGTGGACGACGATGAACGTAACCGCTACGCGCTTTCCAGTTACCTGGACATGCTGGAAATGAAAGTTTTCACTGCGAACGATGGCCAGTCTGCCTTGTCCCTTTTGCGCGGTGGAGATGCTATCGACCTCATACTTCTTGACATTATGATGCCGGGCATGGATGGCTACGAAATGTTGCGTCTTCTAAGAAACGACAACGAATTAAAAGATATTCCCGTTATTGCTGTCACGGCCCGTGCGATGATGGGGGATGAAGCCAAATGCCTCGCTGCCGGAGCATCCGATTACATTCCAAAACCGATTGATCTTCAAAAATTTGTTTCCAAGATGTTGAAATGGTTGTAAGGACGGTCGAGACAATTGATTCCGGTGAATTGCAGACCATGCTTGCTGCGATCCGGGATGCTTATGGCTATGATTTTACGCAATACGCGGAGGCCTCGCTCAAGCGTCGCAGCCTTTACTTTATGAATTCGCGTAACATCAGGACCGTAAGCGAACTCACCATGATCCTGTTAGGCAACGATGCTGTTTTTGAAGAATACGTACGAAACCTGTCTGTCACCGTGACGGAGA
>Ga0307416_100000407_pt1 | contig 22111 bp, 17 predicted proteins | sample DK1Cmetagenome_2_FD_203821 | JGI IMG/M metagenome (GOLD analysis project Ga0307416, IMG submission 203821) | Maize rhizosphere microbial communities from greenhouse at UC Davis, California, United States - DK15-C-3 | ecosystem: Host-associated > Plants > Roots > Rhizosphere > Soil | place...
GGCGGCCGGCATCTTGTGTTTCCGAAGGACACGCACATGTCGAATCTGTTAGTCGCCATGCTGAATACGCTCGATGCGCGTGTTGAGAAGTTCGGCGACAGCACCGGATCGGTGAGCCTATGACGCCGCGCGGGTTGATTGTCGCGCTAGGCGTCACCGTCGCGGTCGCGACAGCCGCTGCGCAGGCGCCCGGTGGCCGTGGTGGCCCGGCGTCGATGACGCTGCCGCTCGCCAATCTGGGTCTCGAACATCTCGACATCGTCGTACCTGACACCGCCGCGTCCGCGAAGTTCTACATGCGGATCTTCAAGGCGCCGCTGCACCAGCAGCCGGTGCGCGACACGCTGCGCTACTTTCTGGTGCTGGGCGAGGTACCGGCTGATCGGCAGGTGGGCTACGTCGCGATTGGCGCGGCCAATGGCCGGCCGGCGGCGATCGGCCACTACTGCGTGCTGGCGGCCACTTACGGGGCGCAGGCGTTCTCGGCCGCGCTCAAGGCTGCGGGCCAGCCCGCTGAGCCGACAGCAGCAGGTGCGATAGGAATGTGGCGCGATCCCGACGGACTCGAACTGCAGTTGTTTCAGCCGCCCGCCGGCCTGGTGACGGCGGCCGTCCCGTCGGTCCTCGAGACACAGAAGGACGGCTTCATCGTGCCGCGCGGCGTCGACCATGTGATGCTGCAGGTGTCCAGCCTGGAGAAGGCGTTGCCGTACTACCGCGCGCTGTTTGGCACCGCCGCCGAGCGGCCCAGGGACAAGAACGGCCGCGTCTGGTTCGAATTTCCGAAGAACACCCGTATCGCGCTCGAACAGACGAGCGGTCAGCCGGCGATCTCCCATTACACGATCAAGGTCGCGCCGTTCGATCGCGGTGCGCTGACCAAGCGGCTCGCCGAACTGGGCTCGTCGGTCATTGCGTCACCCGACGAACCCGACGTGGTGCGTTTCAAGGACAACTACGGCATCACCGTCGAAGTAAAGATCGCGGAGTAGAGGAACAACGCGTCGCGAGACGGTTGGGCGTCTATTTCGCTGACGGCGGCAGCGGCCGGTTGTACTGCATTGGACAGCCCGGCTCGAAGAACTGCGCGTCGGCGGCGCGGCGGCAGAACGCCTGCGTGTTGCGCACCTGCCGCTCAATGGCCGCGACCACTTCCGCGAGCGGATATGGCTTCTGCGCGTGCACCGAAAGATTCGTGTCGACCTTGAGCTTGCGGTGCTCGATGTTGTTCATCAGGCTGTCGCCCCACCAGTTGAAATCCCATTCCTGAGTGGTGAGGTCCGCTTCGACAAGCAGGTTCGACGCCGGCACGTGAACGATCACGCCGTCTGCCATGTGGTAGTTGCCGACGATGTGGTAGATGTCGATTTCGTTGGTCGAGTCTTTCAGTTTGAGATGATCGTCCACCGGCGTGAACTTCAGCGGCCTGGGATTCTTTCCAAGCGCGTCGGGGAACAGTCTGGCCGGCCGCGCCACCATTTCGCGGAAGATGCCTTCGTTACCGCGGCGAGAGATGACTGTCAGCCCTTCGGCAACCGCCGCGCGCAGTCCGGCGCTGTGATCGAAATGGTGGTGCGTCTGGATCACCTGTGTCACGCGCTTGCCGGGGACGAGTGAATTGACCGCTTTCAGGATCCCCTGCAGCGCCGCGTCTCCACGGTTCGCTTCAACCATCACGAAGTGGTCGTCGAATTCGAAGAATGTGTTGCCGCCAAGGAACCACACGTGGTCGGCGACTTTCATCGGCTGTGGGGCAGCGCCGCCTCCCGGCGGAGAGCCCTGCGGCGGCTTCGCCTGACGAACGGACGCTGGTGCGCTCAGATCGTCGATCGGCGCGTCGACGATGTTGCGGTCGACGTAGAGCTTGCTCTGGACGACATTGCGGAAGTCGATGGTCGTCGCGATGCCCATCGGAAGCTGGATGCCTTTCTCCGGCACGTAGCCGGTGAATGCCGTCCGATACGTGACGTCTCCCAGGTTGGTGTTCGGCCCGACGTAGCTGACCCACGCCGGCAGGTTCGACGCATTCACCGCCAGCGTCAGCGTGTCGCCCTGACGCACCGTGACATCGACGAGCTGCAGGTTTCCCTGCTTGCGGACATTCGACAGCTTGGTCGCAGGGTCCAGCGCGGCGCGCACGATCGTGATCGGATGCGCGAGCATCTCCACGCGCCGCTGACGTGCCGCCGCGGCCCCGACGGGCTGTGGCTGCGGCGTACCCGTTGTGGGAGCCGCCAGGAAGCCGCCGCCGATGTTGTAGGCGACGTCGCCGTCGAGCGTTTCATTGGATCGGTTGAGCCCGAGCTGCCCGGCCGTCGAGGCGAACTCGAAATTCATCTTCAGGCGCTGCTGTACGCGCATGCGTCCGTGCTCCAGATCGATCGTCCGCGTGTGCTCGAGCACCGACTGCCACTTCTGCGGCGCGGCCGGGTCTCCGGTGATGTTCCCCCCGCCGTTGAAGTAGGCCAGCTCGCCGTAGCCGATGATCTGCAGCGTTTTCATCGCCATCACGCGATCGCGGCCGCCGAGCGCGTCCGCGGCGCGCCTCACGAGCTGCGATTCCGGCGAGGTTCCCTGCCCGGCCAACCCGATGACGAGCGTCGTTGAGGCCGCAATTGCCAGTGCCAGAACACCAATCCTGTTGTGCATCGCAGGCTCCTTCTTGAACGCACAGTGCGACACAGCTTAACGGCAGATCGTTCGATGCCGAGGCGAATTCCGGTTATCGGATCGGTCGATAGCGCGTATCGTATTCGGCGATATACGGCTCACAGAGTTCTCGACGCACAATGACCGGATGAATATCCACGCGCGCGCCCAGCCGAACATCAGGAAACGACTGATGCCGGTCCTGGTGATCATCGCCGTCGCGGGTGCGGCGGGCTCGTCAGGCGCGCAGTGGTTCAAGTATCCAAGTGCGAACGCGCCGCGCACGGCGAGCGGGGAGGTCGATCTGGCGGCAGCGGCTCCGCGACTGCCGAACGGCAAGCCGGACCTCTCCGGTGTGTGGATGACCGCCGAGCCCGCGTGTGTCATCCGCGGCGTGATGTCCCTGGCCGAACTGGTCAAGCTCCTGCCGCCGACGCGGAAGTGCCCGCCGCGCACGGCCAGCTTTTCCCGGCAGAGCAACAACATCGGCATCGACATGCCCGGCGGCCTGCCGTACCAGCCGTGGCTCGCGAAGCTGGTCGACGAGCGGGTGGCCAACCAGTCGATCGACGACCCGCACATCCGCTGCCTGCCCGATCTCTTCGTCCGGGCGTACGGGCTTCCGCATTACGTGAAATTCATCCAGACGCCGGCGCTGCTGGTGATGATGAACGAGTACAACGGCGTGTATCGCCAGGTCTTCACGGACGGCCGCCCGCTGCCGGTCGATCCGAACCCGTCGTGGCAGGGCTATTCGACGGCGACATGGTCCGGCGACACGCTGGTGATCGACTCGAACGGATTTCGCGACGACGTCTGGCTCGACTGGGCCGGCAGCATGATTACCAGCGCCGGCACGCTGCGTGAGGAGATCCGACGGCCCGACTTCGGCCACCTCGACATCGTGGTGACGGTGGACGATCCGAAGGCCTATACGAAGCCGTGGTCGGTGACCTTACGGCAGCAGTTCGCCGGCGACACCGAACTGATCGACGAAATCTGCGCCGAAGGGGAGAAGTTCGCGAAGCAGCTCAAGTAAGCGTCAGCGTCCGCGTCGAGCCAGCGCAACGTCGCTGCACCCTTGCATCACGTCGACGAACTGCTGATAGTCGGCCGGGCCAACGACGAACGGGTTGGCGTCTCGCGGTCCGCGTGTGCGCAACCGCATCAGCCACTGATCGAACGGGACCATCAACGGGTGGTTCTGCAGCCACGCATCGACCCCGGCATTGCGTGTCGCCTGACGGAAGGTCGTCACCGATCCGAGATACGTTCGCATCGCATCGTCGGACAGAAATCCCGGTGTCAGCCAGGAGCCGCCAAACAACGCGGCGACATGACGCTCGCCGCGATCGAGCACCGGGAAGATGAAGGCCATCGACCCCGGCGTGTGACCCGGCACGGCCACTGGAGTCACCGTCAAGTCGCCGAGCGTGACCGGCTCCTTGTCCTTGAGCTCGCCATCGCGTTTCGCTGGCTGCGCGTCGGCGGCGGAGACGAGCACACGCGTTCCGTAACGCTCCTGAAAATAGGCAGCGCCGCCGAAGTGATCGGCGTGGCCGTGCGCGACCAGGATCACGCGCAGCTGCGACGGATCGAGCCCCAGCTTCGCGAAGCCTGGCAGAACCCTGCTCTCGACCTCGTTGGCAGACAGCGCGTCGATCATCAGCAGGCCGGCGCTGGTGCGAATTACATACGCCACGGTGCCGATGCTGCCGATCGCGTAGACGTTGTCGAAGATCTGCGTCGGCTCGATGGGCGGATCGTCCGCACGATTTGCGCGCGGCGCTTCGCACCAGAAGCGAACGGCGTCCTGCCAGCGCGGCCCGACCGTCGCCTTCAGGGTCGCAATCTGCTGCGCCACCGCCGGCGAATCGGGGGCTGGCGGAGCGGTCGGAGGCTGCTGTGCGCTCACAAGGAGTGGCGCGATGATGGCAAGCGCCGCTGCGTGAAAAACACGACCGGGTATGCGAGTCACTTCGTTGCCTTCCGGCTGTCGCCCAGGCTCCGGAACACTGCCTCGACGAACATATCCGTCGTCCATCGGCCGGTGGTTGCGCCGTAGCGGGCGTCGTAGTCCGCGGTTGGCCGCGCCGCCTTGACCTGCGCGAGCGTGGCACCCTTCTCGATCAGCGCACGAATGCGGTCGCGTACGATGACCACCATGTCGCGATACTCGACGACCTCGTGTTCGTCCGACACGTACCCGTGTCCCGGAATGACGATCGTCCCGCCCTCTTCCTGGTGCCGATAGACCGTCCGGTTGAGAATCTCGTTCAGTGCGCGGATCTCGCCGGCGATGCTGCCGCCGTTGGCGACGTCGATAAACGGATACTGCGTCGTGGTGAACACATTGCCGGCGACGATTACGTCGGCGCGCCGGAAGTGAACGATGCTGTCGCCGTCGGTGATGGCGTTGGGCTGCCAGAGCAGTTCGATCGCCTCGCCGTTGTGAAACTTCCTGCGCCGCTCCTCGAGATAGGTGTCCGACGGATGCCCTTCCGTGCGCATGCCGGCGGCGGTCAGCCGGTTCTGCACGTTCTGATGGCCGATGATCGTTGCCGCGCCACCCGCGTCGCGGAACTGCAGCGAGAAGAAAGTCCCTTTCAGGCTCGGATCGACCCCGGCCGCGCGCAGCGCGATGTTGCCGCCGGTGCGGTCGGGATGAAAGCTGGTGTTGGCGATGAACTGAATCGGCTTGTCCGTCAGTTTGCGGATCGCCGCAATCGTTTTCGTCGTCAGCTTTCCGGTGCCGGTATCCACGACAAACGCGCCTTCGTCGCCGACCTGGACGACGATGTTTCCGCCGTCGCCGGCGAGCAGATAGACGTGGTCGCGAAGCGGCCACGTGTGAATCTCGCCGTCGGTGGGTTCGGGATTGGCGGCTTTGCTGACCAGTGCCGGACCTGCCGCCGGGCGCATCGCTTCGAGGCCGTCCTTCACGCCAGCCGTGCGGAGTCGGGCTTCGATCGCGGGATACATCGTGGCGGCTCCGCCGAGGTGCCCGGCGGGAGACAGTTTGTATTTCTGCGAGTACTCGCCGACGAACGGGTTCTCGCCGAACAGATAGTTCGGCACGTCGTCCGGCGCGCGGCCCAGGATCTGCTCGCCGTCGTCGCACGGAAAGAGCCAGGTCTGGTGGTCCACGGGCTGACGATAGAAGTCCGTCGTCCGGATGAACGCCTCGGACAGGAACACCGGATCGGTCACGACAATGGTGTTCGTCAGACGATCCCCGTGGCGTACGAAGAACTCCACGGTCGTCGCCTGATCGCTTTCAGGCAGGCCGTTGCGGCTGAGCCAGCCGTGTTTCAGATGCGTCGTGCGTACTTCGAGGGCGTTGCCGACGAAGCGGCCGGTCGAAAACCCCATCCACGTGTGCGGGGCATATGCCGGCGGATGCGGCCGGCCGTCCATCCAGATGGTTCGCTTGCCTTCGAACGTCTGGCTGAACCAGTGGATCGCGACAAGCGCGTGGGTGTGCGGATCACGCTCTTCCCAGGCGCGGGAGTTTCCGAGCGCGCGCAACTGATACGGCAGCACGTAACCGTCGCACTGGTGATGCCGCAGCGTGAGCCGCGACGGATCGTAGGAAAGCGCGAACAGTCGCCCTGCCTCGCTGAGCGGATAACCGCCGTAATCGGCGATCTCTGGGCCGGCGCCGCGCTCCATGCTGTCTTCGTGCAGCGGCGACGTCCAGTAGCCCGAGATGTCGAAGGCAGGCGCGGGAGCTGCGCCAGCCGGGGGCGCCTGTGTTGCCGGCTGTGCCGCCAGCAGGGCGATGCCGGCAGCGATCGCGAAGGTGACGCGTGCTGCGTATGCCGGTCTCACTGTGCGCGACACGGGGTAGGGCTCCAGCCAGTGGCGTCAGCCTGGCGCTTGAAGTGCGTGCTGGTCCAGAAGGGCTGCGAGAGATACGTCGGATCGACCACTTCGGTCTGCACCACGAGCAGCGCGTCGCCCCCGGGAAGCGCGAAACGATCGAAGTACTCAGTGAAGACGGCGGAGGCGCTGTAGGGGACGCCGTTCCTGCGCAGATAGCCGGGCTTCATACCCGTCGTCACGACCTTGAGGGATCCGCCCGGCGACGCCGCGGGAGCGAAGAAGCCGCCGCCAATCACCGGCTCCGATCGATCCCACGTGGCGCGGGAGACACCCTGCCAGTCGGGTGCGCCCGGTGACGACGCGGCGAACGACAGCAATCGTGTCTGCGTGCCTGCCTCGGTCTCAAGCTTCAGTGTGCGATCGTCCTGCCAGGTGATGTGCAGCCGGCCCGGCAGCCGCATCACGCCGCCGATGCCGTAGGCGCGGCAGGCGTCACCGGCCGCCTCGTCCTGCGCCGGGTTCCAGGTGTCGGCCGCTTTGCGACCGGCGGGGCTCAACGGAACAGCGGTGTAGTCGCCCTTTGGTGGCGTGACGACGCGGTAACGCCAGTCTTCGGTAACGAGAGAGACCCAATATCCAGTGAGATCGACAGGCGCGGCCTGCTGCGGCGTTCTGGCTGCTCCTGGCGGCCCGCCCCGCTGTGCACGCGCGACGATGCCGAAGGCTGCCAGTGCGAGCACAGCGCACAGCGCCGCGCGGTGCCACGGACTCACAGCGTTCACTTGGCTGGGGCCGCTGGCGCGCCAGCCGCTGGACCGGCGCCGAGCAGCTCTTCGCCCTTCGCGTTGGTGACGCGTGTCACGAGGACCGTGTTGCCGCCGGCCTTCGCGGGAAGCGCCGTGATATTCACCACCGTGCCCGGCGCGAGTGCCTCGTTGGCGCGCCTGCGCGACCATCCGCTGGCGATGAGCTGGGCCGGGTTCGGCAGCATCTCACCGCTCCACTGCGTGACCTTACCGTCCTTGTCCTTGACCTCGAAGAACAGCTGCGCGTGTGGATTGACGTAGCGGAACTCCGTGACCGTCGCCAGCGCCGTCCACTGCTTGTCACGGTCGTACGAGATGAACGACCCGTGATGGGCGCGCGGCGTGGCCACGCCACCCAGGATCACGGCCAGCGTGACCAGGACCACCGTTCGCGTTCGTCGCACGCTCATTTCGGCCCCCCTGTGGCAGGCTTGCCGGTGCCGGCCGGATCGCGAATCAGGCGGTTGAACTCGAACTCATTCGCCGGTGCGCAGAGATCTTCGAGCAGGCTCGACCAGCCGGACGACTGGATGAACGTCTTCGGCAGCAGGTGCATGCGCTTGGTCTCGCTGACCCACGGCTTCGCGTAGTATTTCGGGTCGGTCATCGTCATCTTCAACTCGACGGTGTCGAAGTTGATGCGTGTGTAGCGTTCCTGCAGGACCATCTGATCGCTGTGCGGGTAGCCGAAGTGATCGACCCAGGTGCGCTCGTCGTAGCCGGTGGAGTCGACCACCAGCGTGTTGTCCTCCCAGCGGCCGACGGCGTAGCCCCACCAGCGCGGGAGATCGATGTCGTCGGGCGAGGGTAGCTTGCGCCCGTCCATCCAGATCGTCCGCAGGCCGTAGCCCCACTGGAAGTGCTGCAGGATGCGATCGGGCAGCACCATGAACTCCACCGGGTCCGGGTAGAGCACAGCGCGCGGCATCCCCATGGGATTGCAGGTGCCGTACGAATCGTTTCCGAGCGCCGGTGGCTGCGCACGGCGGCGGCCGATGTGCTCCTGCGGATTTGCCTGTGCGTCGGCGCTGTCCCTTGCGCGGCCGTATGACGGGATGTTGGCGTCGAACGCCTTCTGTCCTGCGGCGGTGAAAATCGGGAACTCGAAGCTGAAGCCGCGGTCGCCGCAGTCGCGGCATCGTCCGCCGCCACCGAATCCCGCGCCGTTCGGCGACCAGATGCCGGCAAGGTCGCGGGCGTTGAAAGGCGCGTTGGAATCGAAGAATTTCGGATATCCAGGACCCGCCTGACGGCCGCGGCCGGGCGGGCCTTGCGGCGTGGCGCCCGGGCCGGCGCCACGCTCCTGGGCCGGTAAACCGAGGACCAGCAGAGTCAGGAGTATCGCCAGCGTCGAAATGCGTCGCACGCGCGGTACTCTGCGCCGGGCGTGGGGCGCTGGCAAATCGTTTGTCGCGATACCCGTTATCGGCAGCCCGGATATCCGTATACGTAGTGTTCGGCTTCAGCCGGACCTCCGTAGAGTCCGGCTTTAGCCGGATAGACACACCCTTCAGCCGGATTGCCACTTCACAGTACGATTCCCGCCCGGGTATGGACCTGCACGGCTTCGATTTGAATCTCTTGATTGCGCTCGACGCGCTCTTGTCCGAAAAGAGCGTGACGAACGCGGGGCGGCGCGTGCATCTGAGCCAGTCGGCGATGAGCGGCGTGCTGGCGCGGCTGCGCGCGGCGTTCAAGGACGAGCTGCTGGTCCCGGCGCGTGGCGGCATGGCGCTGACACCGCTGGCCGAGGAACTGGTGCAGCCGGTGCAGGCGGTGCTCGACCAGGTGCAGCAGAGCATCCTGACGCGCGTCCCGTTCGATCCGGCGACGGCCCACCGCACGTTTACGGTCGCGGCATCGGACTACGCCATCGCCGTTCTGCTGGCGGATTTCCTCCGCGACCTGAGGACGCGCGGGCCGTCGCTGACGGTGTCGATCGTTCCGCTTCGCGATCGCCTGCAGCAGCTCGAGGACGTCCGGCTCGACCTGCTGATCGTGCCGGAGGCGTTCGTGCCTCCCGGGCGCCCGCATCACGTGCTCTTCGAGGACACGTTCAGCTGCATCGCCTGGAGTGAACATCCGACGATCGGGTCGGCGCTGACGATCGAAGAGTACCAGTCGCTCGGCCACGTCGTCGTGAGCTTCGTCGACGGCCGCGTCACGAGCTTTGATGCGCACTTTTCGGCCGAAGTGGGCGTGCACCGCAACGTCGAGATCGTCGCGCCGAGCTATCAGCTGCTGCCGGACCTCGTCATCGGGACGGCGCGCATCGCCACACTGCAGACCCGGCTGGCGCAGAAACTCGCGGGCGTCCGGCCGATCAAGGTGCTTCCGCTGCCGGCGCCGCTGCCGACGTTCGAGGAAGCGATGGTGTGGCACCCCCGTTTCGAGCGCGACGAGGCGCACCAGTGGTTTCGGAACCGGCTTCAGAAGTCTGCTGACGCAATGGAACCTGTCGCGATCTGACCCGGCGCTCAGCGCGGAGACGTTTCAGGTGTAGGATGCCATCACGTCGTTCCAACGGGAGGAATCGCATGAATGTCCGCCACCTCGTGCCGTCCGTGAGCCGCCGGCTCCTGGTCGTGGGATCCCTTATGTTGGCGGCCGGCCTGCAGCAACCGGTTCACGCGGCAGGCGTAGACCTCGCGAAGTTCAGGCGCATCGAGCCGCAGTTCATCGCGGCGCTGGGAAACCCCAAGGCCACCTCCGGCAGCGGCGCGCAATCATGGGGCTTCTGGAACAAGGACCCCGGCCCGCGCGCTTGCAAGCTGGACCACTACCCTGAATTGAAGAAGACCGGCATGGCGCCGGCACAGTGGAAGTTCGACGCCGCGGACTGGTGGCTCGAGGAACACGGCTTGATCATGGAGAAGCCGTCCTTTCCGCTGCCTCCTGGGCAGTACCTCGTCACGGGCGACCGCAAGGTGACGACCGTGCTGACAATTCATCCCAAGGACAAGACCGGCAATCAACGGTGGGAACTCGCCGATGGCGCGACCCTCTACGATGTCACCCATCTCGGATGCCGCTCCGCACGCTACACGCCGTCGACGGCTACCGACAACTCGTGCTCGCCCGCCAACGCGCGGACCACGGGTTATCCGGTTCTTCCGGGAGCGACCATGCCGGACGTGAAGGGCTGCCGCAAGCAGGACTACGCGGTTCTCATCGTCGTTGGGCTGCCCGCCACTCGCTGAGACGCGAATAGCTGGTCGAGGCCTGGATAAAGGATTGGCTGGTGGTGGTCCGGGCGAAGCGGCCACCTATGTGGGCATGTGCCATATCTACTGTGAGTCAGTGAGCCGCAGGTTGGGCGCGGCCTCGAACTCTTCGCGAATCCACTGAACGAGTTTTCGAAAGAACATCACGTCCTCCACGGTCATTGCCGTAACGCCACCGTTACGAGATCGGAATTCCGCCGAGGGCTTTGTAGAGAGCGATGACGCGCGTGAACACGCCGGCCTCGGCCTGTGCCACGGCGTCCTCCGCCTGCAGCTGCGTGCGCTCGGCGTCGAGCAGCGCCAGGAAATCGACGACGCCCTCCTGATACCGGGTGCGCGCGATGGTGGCGGCGCGCGTGCTCTCGCGCGCCTGGTCCGCCAGCCGGACCAGCCGCTCCTGCTCCTCGCGGTAGTTGACGAGCGCGTTCTCCGTCTCTTCGAGCGCGCGCAGCACGACCTGCTCGAACTGCGCGAGCGATTCGCGCGTGGCTCCTTCAGCGCCGCGCAACCGGGCACGCGCACTGCCGATGTCGAACGCCGCCCAACTGAGTGCGGGCGTCACGGCCCATGCCCGCGAGTTCGACACCTCGAAGAGCTTGCTGCCGCGGCCGGCGATCAATCCGAGGAAGCCGCTGATGCTGATGCGCGGGTAGAGTTCCGCCGCTGCCACGCCCTCGTTGGCTGTGAGTGAAGCCAGTCGCCGTTCCGCGGCGCGCACGTCTGGCCTGCGCCGCAGCAGGGAGTCAGGCTCGCCGATCGCCAGCGCCCTGGTCAGCGGCGGGTACGCCTTCGGCGAGAGATCAACGCCGATCGCGCCCGGCCTGACGCCGATGAGCACCGCGAGGTGATGCGCGCGCTCGAGGAGTGCCGCGCGAATCGGCGGAACGCTCGCCTCGATGGCGGCGACACGCGCTGCCGCGCTCGCCACGTCCTGTTCCTCACCAATGCCGGCGTCGCGCCGGACCTGCGTCAGGCGCAGCGTCTCGCGCAGGTTGGTCAGGCTGCGCTCGGCGACGGCAAGCTGCTGTTGAAGCCCTCGCAACTCGAAGTAGTTGCGCGCGACCTCCGCCGCCACGCTGACGCGCACATCGTCCACGGCGGCCGCATAGCTCTCGGCGTTGGCCGCCGCCGATCGAACCTGCGAACGGACGCGGCCGAAGACGTCAATCTCCCAGAACGCATCGAAACCGGCGCGAAACGTCGTGAGCGGACGGGGTCGTTCCGAGAATCCCGGAATCGCCTCATCCCTTCGATCGACGCTCGCGCCGGCCACGGCCGTCGGAAAGCGATCGAGCGCCACGTCATCGAAAAACGCGCGCGCCTGATCGACTCGGGCAACGGCCATACGGACATCGAGATTGGCGCTCAACGCTTTGTTGATCAGGTCATTGAGCACGGTGTCGTCAAACTGCTGCCACCATCGCGGATCGAACGGCTGCTCGGCTTCGAGTGCCGAGTCGACGTGTTGGAGCGCCGCAGGCTGGACATTCGGCGCGACGTAGGGTCTGCGCACCCCGCACGCCGCTGTCCACAACGCCAGCAGGACGATGCCCGCGGTAGTCAGCACAGGCTTCAAGGCACGAGCAACGCCGCGACGCGTCAGCTTGCTGATGACGACGTAGAAGACGGGCGTGAGGAAGAGCCCGAACAGCGTGACGCCGAGCATGCCGGCAAACACGGCGATGCCCATCGCCTGACGGATCTCGAAGCCGGCACCCGTCGAGACGACCAGCGGGATGACGCCCATCACGAACGCCATCGACGTCATCAGAATCGGGCGCAGGCGGATGTGGCACGCCTCGAGAATCGCGTCGATCGTGGACGCGCCTTCTTCCTCCCGCTGCTTCGCGAACTCGACGATCAGAATGGCGTTCTTGCAGGCGAGCCCGGCCAGCACGAGGAAGCTGATCTGCGTGAAGACGTTGTTGTCGCCGCCGGTCAGCCAGACGCCGCCGATGGCCGAGAAGAACGTCATCGGCACGATGAGGATGACTGAGAGCGGAAGCGTCCAGCTCTCGTACTGCGCGGCCAGCACGAGGTAAACGAGCAGCACGCACAGCGGGAACACGAACAGCATCGTGTTGCCGGCGAGCATTTCCTGGTACGCCAGCTCGGTCCACTCGAACGTCATCCCCGACGGTAGTTCCTTGCGTAGCGTGTCGGCGATGGCCGCCTGTGCCTGCCCGGAGCTGAATCCCGGCGCGGGACCGCCGTTGATCTCGGCGGCGGGGTAGCCGTTGTAGTGCATGACCTGCTCAGGTCCGTAGCCGCGCGAGACGGTGACGAGCGATCCGAGCGGGATCATGTCGCCCCGCGCGTTGCGCGTCTCGAGGCGCCGGATCTGTTCCGGTTGGAGGCGGAATGTCGACTCCGCCTGCGCGTTGACCTGATACGTGCGGCCGAACCGGTTGAAGTCGTTGACGTACAGCGAGCCAAGGTAGACCTGCAGCGTCTCGAAGACGTCGGTCAGCTCCACGCCGTAGCTCTTCACGCGTTCCCGGTCGACGTCCGCCTGAATCTGCGGCACGCTGACCTGGAAGCTCGAAAACAGGCCGGCGAGCGCCGGATTCGTGCGCGCCTTCGCCAGACCGTTCTGCAATTGCGCATAGAGGTCTTCGAAGCCGTTGCCCGCACGATCTTCGACATAGAGCTTGAAACCGCCGACCTGTCCCAGCCCCTGCACCGGTGGCGGTGGGAAGATGGCGACGATCGACTCCTGAATCTCCCCAAAGAACTGCTGGTTCAGCGACTGGACGATGGCGTCGGCGCTCAGGTCGGGGCTCGTGCGCTCCTCGGATGGTTTCAGGACGACGAACGCAATTCCGGCATTCGGCGCGTTGACGAAGCCGTTGATGGAGAGGCCCGGAAACGAGAGAGCGCTGTAGACACCGGGATGCTTCAGCGCGATGGACGTCATCCTGCGGATGACGGCGTCTGTGCGGTCCAGCGTGGCGCCATCCGGCAGCTGTGCGAATGCGACCAGGTATTCCTTGTCCTGGGTTGGGACGAATCCCTGCGGCACGCGCTCGAATCCCGCCGCCGTCACACCGATCAGTGCGGCATACAGCACGATCGCGACCGCCGAGACGCGCAGCAGACGGCCGACGCCAAGGCGGTAGGCCTTCGAGCCTTGCGCGAACAGGCGATTGAAGCCGCGGAAGAACCATCCGAACAGGAAATCAGCCGCACGCTGGACGATGTCCCTGGCCTCTTCGCGGGGCTTGAGCAGGCGCGACGCCAGAACCGGGCTCAGCGTCAGCGAGTTGATCGCCGAAATGACGGTCGAGATCGCAATCGTGAGTGCGAACTGACGGTAGAACTGTCCGGTCAGGCCGCTGACAAACGCCGTCGGAATGAACACCGCGCAGAGGACCAGGGCGATCGCGATGATCGGCCCGGATACTTCCTCCATCGCCTTTCGCGTGGCTTCGAGCGGCGCCAGCCCCAGCTCGATATGCCGTTCCACGTTCTCGACAACGACAATCGCATCGTCCACCACGATGCCAATCGACAACACCAGGCCGAAGAGCGACAGCGTGTTGAGCGAGAAGCCCATCCCGAGCATCACGGCAAACGTGCCGACCAGCGACACCGGCACGGCGACGAGCGGGATGATCGAGGCGCGCCAGGTCTGCAGGAAGACCATGACGACAATGACGACCAGCAGAATCGCCTCGAACAGTGTCTCCACGACGGCGCGAATGGAATTGCGCACGAAGACGGTGGGGTCGTAGACGATCCGATAGTCGACGCCATCCGGAAACGACTGCTTCAGCGTCTCCATCGTCTGCCGCACCTGGTTCGACGCGTCGATGGCGTTGCTGCCGGGGCGCTGGAAGATGCCGATGGCAACCGTTGGCTGGTTGTCGAGCAGTGCGCGCAGCGAGTACTGGTTGGCGCCAAGCTCCACGCGCCCGACGTCGCGGACGCGTGTGATCTGTCCATCCGGAGTCGCGCGGACGACGATGTCGGCGAATTCGTCTTCGGTGGTCAAGCGTCCGCGCGTGTTAACGGAGAGCTGGAACGTCGTATCGACGGGTGCCGGTTGCGCGCCAAGCACGCCAGCCGCGACTTGAACGTTCTGCTCACGAATCGCCCGAATCACATCCGTCGTCGTCAACTGCCGCGACGCCAGGCGGTCGGGATCGAGCCAGATGCGCATGCTGAACTCGCCCGCGCCGAAGACCTGCGCGCTGCCGACACCGGCAATGCGCGTGAGCTCGTCTTTGATCCGCAGCGTGGCGAAGTTCGAGAGATAGAGCTGGTCGTATCGCTCGTCGGGCGACACGAGGTTCACCACCATGATGAAATCCGGTGAGGACTTCTCGGTGACCACCCCGATGCGCTGCACTTCCGCGGGAAGGCGTGGAAGCGTCTGCGCGACCCGGTTCTGCACCTGGACCTGCGCGTTATCGAGGTCGGTGCCGAGGGCGAACGTGATCGTCAACTGCAGACGGCCGTCGGAGGTCGCCTGCGAGAACGTATAGACCATTCCCTCGATGCCGTTCAGCTGCTGCTCGAGCGGCGACGCCACGGTCTCGGCGATGACCTTCGGATTCGCGCCTGGATAGGCGGCACGCACGACGACGGTCGGCGGCACCACCTGCGGGTACTCGCTGATCGGCAGCTGGAACAGCGACAGCGCCCCGCCGACAACGATGACGAGCGACAGCACGGCCGCGAAGATCGGCCGATCGATGAAGAACTGTGAGAATCTCATGACACGTGATCCATCTGCTCGACGACGGGGGTCACCTGCGCTCCCGGCCGAACGCGCTGCAGACCGTTGACGATGACGGATTCGCCGGCGTCGAGGCCGCTGCGGACGACGCGGAGACCGTCAACGATTGGTCCCAGCGTCACTTCTCGATACTGGACGTCGTTCTTGGGCCCGACGACGTACACGAACGTCTTGCTGAGGTCGGTGCCGACCGCGCGGTCTTGAATCAGCAGCCCGCGATAGGCTGCCGTGCCGGCGAGACGAAGCCGTACGAAGAGTCCCGGTGTGAGCTGCCCGTCAGAGTTTCGGAAAACCGCTCGGCCTCGGATCGTTCCCCTGGTGCCATCGAGCTGGTTATCGAGGAAGTCCATGCGGCCAGCGCGCGGGAAGCCCTCATCGCTCGACAGCGCCATGCGGACCGTCGTAGTGTCCGCCTTCAGGCGGACCCTGGCTCCGCCGTACTTCAGGAAGATCTGCTCGTCGGCGTCGAAGTAGGCGTAGACAGGATCGAGCGAGACCACGGTCGTCAGCAGCGTCGCTTCACCTGGCCCGCTCGACACGAGGTTGCCTTGGGTGACGATGGCTCGCCCGACCCGACCATCGATCGGGGAGGTCACCTGCGTGAACTCGAGGTTCAACTCCGCCGATCGAAGCGTCGCCTCGACGGCCGCCGTCTGTGCGGCGGACTCCTGCGCGAACGCGGCGCGCCGATCGTGTTCCTCGCGCGAGATCGCGTTCTCGGTCCGCAGCCGTTCGGCACGCTGGAGCTCGGAGTCGGCGCGCTGCGCGGTGGCCTTCGCGCGCGCCAGCTCCGCGCGCAGGCGATCGACTTCCGTCTGGAACGGACGCGCGTCGATCTGGAACAGCAGGTCGCCGCGGTGGACCATCGCGCCTTCGTCGAATCGCACGGCCGAGATCAGTCCTGACACCCGGGGGCGGACGTCCACGGAATCGACGGCGTGGAGGCGTCCGGTAAATTCATCCCACTCGGTCACGTTGCGTTCGATGACGCTGGCGACGGTGACTTGTGGTGGAGGAGGCGCGGCCTGCTGCGCGGATGTTCGCGTGCAGCCGGCGACGAGAGCGACAACGGCAATGGCGAAGAGGAGGTAGATCGCCCAAGGCAGATAGGCGTTTCTGAATGTTTGTGCGCGTTTCATGTGTTGCAGTCTCTCGCTCGCGAGCGGCGCAAACAATCGGGCAGTGGGCGCATGTCGGCCTCTTGCATGAGGCGCAGGCCGATGCCCGACCTCCTGCAGACGGCCGCCTACGACTTTTGGACGAGGCGTCCATCGTCCCTGCGGGCAGTGACATCCCGAGGGCGAACGGTTCGATAATGTCAGCCATGCAAGGTGGAGAGATGGACCAGGAACACGGCGGCTGTAGCTTGGATGAAGCGCGCGAGGCCCGCGAGGTCCGCCTAAAGGCGGACACTCCGGACGACGTGGAGGACCTACGCTCTGCGCTGGCGCAGGAAACGCTCGAACGTCGTCGCGCCGAGTGCCTGGCGAAGATTCAGACCGACGTCGTGAAGTTCGCCGTCGATCTCCTCGCCCGCGAGCCGGACATCGACGGATTTTTCCGCGCGTTACTGCGGACGCTTGCGGACGAAGGCGAGAGTCACAAAGTCAGCGTCTGGCTCGTGGACGAGGAGAAGCAGGACTGCCATCTCTGGATGGCGCACCTTAATGGCGAAATCCTGGCTCCCACGCGTGCGGAAGCGGCGACGTCCGCTTTTCCAATCGAGGCGTTCGCGAATCATCTCTCTTCGTACGCGCCCGGCTGGCAGAGGACCGTCGAGTACACGGTCGAGGACGAGCGAATGCCGGCCGTCGTGCGCGACGTGATTCGACGCGACGGGTTGAGCACGACCATCGTGGCGCCGCTCGTGGTGGCGGAAAAGACCCTGGGCTGGATCACGCTCTGCACGCTCGAACGGTCGGAAGACTGCGGCGAAGGGGAGTGGTGGCGCGTGGCGCTCACCGAGGCGATCGCGAGGCAGGCGGCCATGGCGCTGCACCACAGCCGCGTGGTCGAGCAGAAGCGCGTCGAGGAACGCCGCAAGGCGATCCTCGAAGAACGCAACCGGCTCGCGCGCGACATTCACGACAACCTGGCGCAGGGCTTCGCGGCGATCCTGATGCAGATGCAGGCGGCGCAGCGGCAGACGGGTGCCGTGCCACCAGCCGTTGCGCGCAACATCGAGAACGCGGTCGATCTGGCGCGCACGCATCTGACGGAAGCGCGCCGCTCGGTCGGCACACTCCGGCCGAACGTTGGCAGCAGCGAAGACGTCGGTCACGCTATTAAGCGGCTGGCGGAGCTGGGACAACGTACGAGCACGGTGCCGATCGACGTGCAGCTCGACGAGCTGCCGCGGTTCGGCGACGGCGTCGAGCGCGAGATTCTCGGCATCGCGCAGGAGGCACTGACCAACGCCGTCCGCCATTCACAGGCTCACCGCATCACCATCAGGGCGTCGAGCATCAACGCGCTTGGACTGCGACTGTCGGTGGCAGACGATGGGCGAGGCATTCCGAGCGATCGGTCAAGCGCTGGATTCGGACTGACCAGCATGCAGGAGCGCGCCGATCGCATCGGCGCCTCGCTGACCATCGTCACCGCGCCACGCAGCGGCACGGAAGTCGTGCTGGCGTGGGAGCCCTCGTCTTTGCCGACACAGGTCTATGCCGTCGGTTGAGGCTGTCGTGACTACTCCAGCCGGAAAGGCCAGCGTCCTGTTGGTGGACGATCACGCCCTCCTGCGGACCGGTGTCGCCAACATCATCAATCAGGAAGCCGATCTGCACGTCGTCGCCGAGGCAGGCAATGGGGTCGAGGCGCTCGAGGCTTGGGACCGTCATCGTCCGGATGTGACGCTGCTTGATCTGCGGATGCCGATGATGGAAGGCGCTGAGGTCGTGCAGCGCCTGCGCGAGCGCGATCCGCGGGCGCGCGTCATCATCCTGACGACCTACGATACCGACGGCGAGATCTCGCGTGCGCTGAAGGCCGGCGCGAAGGCGTACGTGCTGAAGGACATCGGCGCGGACGCGTTGATCGCGTGCATCCGAGACGTACTGGCGGGGAAGACCTACCTCGCACCCGCGGCGGCAGCGAAGCTGGCCGAAGAAGTGACGCGGGTCCAGTTGACGCCGCGCGAGCTCGCAACACTGCGGCTGCTGGCCGACGGCAAGGCCAACAAGGAAATCGCCAACGAGCTCGGGATCAGCGAGCGCACTGTCAAGACACACCTCGGACACCTGTTCGAGAAACTGGGCGTCACCAGCCGCACCGAAGCCGTCAAGGTGGCATCGCGGCGTGGCCTGGTCCGGCTTAGTTAGAACGAAGTCAAAGAGTCAGTTGCTACACGTCGGCGACGTACTGCCGCTCCCGGTACTCGAACCAGTCGAAGTCCGCCGGCAGTGCGGCGCCCGACAGATCCTGGCAGGCCACTCCAACAAAAGCGCCGGTGAAATTCGGCAGACCAGGCGCGGTCGCCTCGTCCGAGAGAATGCTTGCGTCGAACTGCTGCGGCAGCCACTGCCATCCGCCGCCGTCCGTGCGAAACGCGAAGCGCAACCGCTCGTAGTCCACCTCGGCGCGCAGTTCGACAACGGCGCCGCTCGTGATTGGAATCGGCGCCGTGAACGCGTCGGCCATGACCGAATCAGGTAAGGCAGACATCACCCGCAGGTGCGTCCCGGCCTCGTCCCGGGAGAGGTAGAAGTAGTGAAACTTGGTGCTGTTGTAGTAGCAGACCAGGCCGGCCATCTGCTGGAAGTGTTGCGGATCGAATTCCAGGCTCGTTGCGGCGGTGAAGCAATGTGCCTGCTGTCGCCGCGCGACGAGCGCCTGTGTGAAGAGGCTGCCGATGGTTTCGCGGCCGTACAGACGCAGGTAGCCCTTCCGCGCGCGCAGGCTGAACAGATCATCCGGCGAGGGTGATCGCAGCCACTGAAAGTCGATCGGCAGGGTCTCCTCGTCAAAATCCTCCCGCGTCGAAGTGGGCGCATCCGGCTCGACGGTCACGCCGCGAGGCGCCGGGACCCGCACGATCGGAATCCCCGCTCCATCGATCGTACGGAGCCAGCCGTCGGCATTCCACGTCATCGGCTGAATCGCCGTCTCGCGTCCGAGCGTGCAGCGGCCGCGGTTCGCGAGCGGCCGTCCGCAGAGATACACCAGGTAGGTCTCTCCCGATTGCGTCTCGACCATGTCGGCATGGCCGGCCCGCTGCAGCTCGACGTCGGGGCGATGCCGGGCGCTCAGAATGTAGACATCCGGATGCAGCTCGTACGGACCGAGCAGCGTCCGCGAACGTGCCATCGTGACCGCGTGTCCCCATCCGGTTCCGCCTTCTGCCGTCAGCAGGTAGTACCAGCCGTCGCGCGTGTACAGGTGCGGTGCTTCCGTAAAACCGATGGTGGTACCCGTGAAGATGTTGTGGCGATCGCCGACCAGCTTGCGTTCCGTCGGCGAGTACTCCTGGAGCACGATGCCGGCGAACCGGTTCTGTCCGGGACGATGGTCCCACAGCATGTTGAGGAGATACTTCCGGCCGTCGTCATCATGAAAGAGCGAGGGGTCGAAGCCGCTGCTGTTCAGATAAACAGGATCGGACCAGTCGCCCTCGATGCTGACGCTGGTGACGAGATAGTTGTGAAAGTCGCGCAGCGACGCGCCGGACGCTCCCGCGGCCGTGGTGCGTCCATAACGCTTCACGTCGGTGTAGATCAGGTGGAACAAGCCATCGGCGTGGGTCAGACAGGGCGCCCAGACGCCGCACGAGTCCGGATCGCCGCGCATGTCGAGCTGACTCGCGCGGTTGAGCGGCCGCGCCAGCAGCCGCCAGTGCACGAGATCGCGGGAATGATGAATCTGCACTCCCGGAAACCATTCGAAGGTGGACGTCGCGATGTAGTAGTCGTCGCCGACGCGCACAATCGACGGATCGGGATTGAACCCGCGAAGAATCGGATTGGTGATGAGGGCGCGCGCGTCCATATCGTGCCGCTGGCGCCTACGCGATCGACACCGGTTCCGGCCGCCGCTCCTGGACGACCGTCCAGAGCACGACAGCGCCAAGCACGTCGAGCGCGGCAAGGCCGACGAAAAACGGGGTGTAGCCGACGCGCATGACCAGCGCGCCCATGACGAGCGAAAAGATCAGCACGCCCGCGTTGCCGCAGGTGCCAGCCATGCCGGCGACGGTGGCGACCTCGCTCCTCTTGAACAGGTCCGAGGCCATGGTGATGACGGTGACCGACAGCGTCTGGTGAGCGAAGCCGGCGAGGCTCAGCAGCCCGACCGCCACGTACGGATTGTCCACGGTGCCGACGAACGCAACCCCCAGCATCATGACCGCACCGACGGTGAAGGCGCAGCGCCGCGCGTTGATCAGGCCGACGTTGGCGTATTTCTGCAGCGTGATGCTGATCGTTCCGCCGAACATGCAGCCAAGATCGGCGGCCAGAAACGGTAACCAGGCGAACATCGCAATCTGCTTCAGATCGAAGCCGCGGACGGTCGTCAGATAGAGCGGCAGCCAGAAGGTGAGGGTTCCCCACGTCGGATCGGCGAGAAGCCGCGGAATGGCGATGCCCCAGAAGTTGCGCTGGCGGAGAATCATCAACATCGACGGTTTGCCCGTGCCCGCGAGGTGCGCTTCCTGGCCCGAGAGAATGTAGTCGCGCTCGCGCGCCGACAGCGCCCGGTGCTTTGATGGCGACTGATAGAACGTCAGCCAGAGTGCCGCCCAGACAAGACCGATGACGCCGGTGAGGACGAACGCAAACTGCCAGCTGTAGGTCAGGATCGCCCACGCGACGAGCGGCGCCGCGAGCATCGAACCGAGCGACGCGCCCATGTTGAAGAAGCCGCCCGCCAGGCCGCGTTCGGCGGCCGGGAACCACTCCGACGTGGCCTTCATCCCTGCGGGGTTGGCCGACCCTTCAGCGAACCCCAGCAGCGCGCGCAGGCCGAAGAGCGTCTGCCAGTTCGCCGCGAGACCATGCGCCATGCTGATGAAGGACCAGGCGATCGCAAAGATCGCAAATCCCATCTTCAGCCCGATCGTGTCCATGACGTAGCCGCAGAACGGTTGCAGCATGATCGCGACCTGGAAGGCGCTGATCACCCACGAGTACTGCTGTTCGGCGATCCCGAGGTCCTTGAGGACGGTCGGCGCCGCCACGCCGAGCGTGCTGCGGGTGAGGTAGTTGATGACCGACCCCGCCATCAGCAGGCCCATCATCCACCAGCGGAGCCCCCACAGGCGGGTGATCATTTGTCCTCGCCTTCCCGCCGCACGGCGGCGCCCTGATGCAATTGCGCCACGATTCGATCGACGTCGTAGATGCACCCGCCCCACGTGCCTCCGCTGGCGCGCTGCAGCGCGGCCCATAGCCGGCTGTCGTCTGGCAGGCGTTCGTGGGCGGCCAGCGCAGGATGCCCATCGCGACTGCGCAGCAGCGATCGGCACGCGTCGGGCTCGAGCGCTACGCCGTCGGCGCCAATCAGGTTGACGGTTCCGGTGAGCGCGTGCCGATCGATGACGATTTCGATGAGATCGTCATCGCGCACCCGGCCGATCGGTCCTTCGTCGAGCGCCTCGGGGCCGATGTGACCGATGCAGGCCCCGGTCGAGAGGCCGGAGAAGCGCCCGTCCGTGATGAGCGCCACGTGTTTGCCCCAGGGCAGATAGCGAAGGGCTGTGGTGATCTGCGCGGTCTCCTGCATGCCGGTCCCCGAAGGCCCCATGCCGATGAGAACGATGACGTCGCCTTCACGAACCGGACGCGAGCCGGTTCCCTTGACGGCCTGGATGGCTTCCCGCTCATCGGTGAAAACACGCGCGGGACCGCGGTGCCGGTAGACGCCGTCCG
>Ga0307416_100000412_pt1 | contig 21856 bp, 15 predicted proteins | sample DK1Cmetagenome_2_FD_203821 | JGI IMG/M metagenome (GOLD analysis project Ga0307416, IMG submission 203821) | Maize rhizosphere microbial communities from greenhouse at UC Davis, California, United States - DK15-C-3 | ecosystem: Host-associated > Plants > Roots > Rhizosphere > Soil | place...
GACCTCTCCGAGATCAAGGCGCATCTGGAGACCTGTACAGAGTGCTCCCAGGAACACGACCTTGAGTGCCTGATCCGCTCCGTGGTCAAGCGTTCGTGCCAGGAGCACGCACCGCAGACGCTCAAGGAAAGGATCATCGACCGTATCGGGCATATCAAGGCAGCGGGCTCGGTGCAGGCCGACGCCTGACGCTGCCGCGGACCGAACCGGTAAGCAAAGAACCCCCAAGCCCTTGTGGCTTGGGGGTTCTTTGCTTACCGGGGCGCTTGCCACCGGCGGTGCTCCTAGCGGAGCCCCGCTCAGGTGTTGGGACGCTTGCCGTGGTTTGCGCCGCCGCGCTTACGGTCACGACGCTTACGTGCACGCTTGCTCATGGCTGCCTCCTTACCTGGACGAAAAGAACCGCCTATCAGTCTCCCATAACTCGGGCACCACGCCTAACCGGTGACAGCTGCCTGGGCCCCTAGGATGGTGCCGATGTCAACTTCCGAAGGAGAATTCATGCGCGCGGTGTACGCCAGGTCCCAGTCCGCCGAGGATCCGCTGTCAGGTCTGGTGGTCGGCGAGCTCCCGCGGCCGCAGGCACCGGAGGGCTGGCGCCGCGTCCGGGTCAAGGCGTCCGCGCTGAACCACCACGACTTGTTCTCGCTGCGGGGGATCGGCCTGCCCTCGGAACGGCTTCCCATGGTCCTCGGCTGCGATGCTGCGGGAATCGACGACGACGGCAACGAAGTCATCGTCCACGCCGTCATCCCGAGCGCGGATTGGCTGGGGGACGAGACCATGGATCCCCGGCGCTCCCTACTGTCCGAGGTGTACCCCGGCACCATGGCGGATGAAGTACTGGTGCCGGCACGCAACCTGCTGCCGAAGCCGCCCGAACTGGACTTCACGACGGCGGCCTGCCTCCCGACGTCGTGGTTAACGGCGTACCGGATGCTCTTCACGGTGAACCCCGCAGCCCCCGGATCCACTGTCCTGGTCCAGGGGTCGGGCGGGGGAGTGGCCTCCGCGCTGATCGCGATGGCTGCGGCGGCCGGCTACCGCGTGTGGGCCACCGGACGCACGGAAGCAAAGCGGGAGCATGCCCGCAGCCAGGGCGCGGCGGCCGTTTTCGAGCCCGGCGCCAGGCTGCCCGAGCGCGTGGACACGGTCTTCGATTCGGTCGGGCAGGCCACGTGGGCGCATTCCCTGAAGTCGCTCCGTCCTGGCGGTGCCGTGGTCACCTGCGGCGCGACCAGCGGGCCGAATCCGCCCGCGGACCTCAACCGGGTGTTCTTCCTCCAGCTGAGGGTCCTCGGATCGACGATGGGCACGCGCGAGGAGTTCGGGCGCATGCTGCAGTTCCTGGTCGCGACAGGCATCCGACCGCAGCTGGACAGCGTGCTGCCGCTGGAGCAGGCCCGTGACGGCTTCGCGAAAATGGCCGCCGGCGAGGTGGCCGGCAAGATCGTCTTCACGCACTGACCTGGCCTCGGCTCCAGGCCCGGGGCCTCGGGCCCGGCCCTTAGGACGGCTCCGGCAGCTCGAGCCAGTGGTACCAGCCGCGGTGCAGCACCAGCCACGCCATCAGGCCGTAGCCCGCCTGTCCGGGAAGACCGCCGTTTGCCGCGAGGTCGGTCCGCCACTGTTCGTGGTTGAGCAGCGGCGTGAAGGTGTCCACGTAGACGTGCTTGCGGCGGGTAGTGACGTCCGCGAAGGCTGCGGAAAGCTCGGCCAGGCGCTGGTTGCGGGCCGCGTCCAGGCCGGGCGGCGGGCCGACCACGAACACCTTGATGCTCAGCTGCGCGGCGCCGTCGAGGATGTTCGCCAGGTTCAGCCGGCTCCGGGCGGTGGTCAAGTCCAGGTCAAGATCGCGGTCGGAAAGACCGATGACCAGCCGGTTCTCGTAGCCGTCGTCGAAACGCCGGCCGGCTTCCTGCAGCCATCGGCCGGCGAGCTCCTCGGTGCCTTCGTTGGGCGAGGCCAGCGTAAAGGTCTCCAGGGTCGCCGGGGAGGGATTGGTCCGAGCCAGGGTGCGCCCGAGCCATCCCAGCGCGCGCTGGTCGCCCATACCGGCTAGAAGTTCGTCGCCGACAGCGGCGATCCTGATTCTGCGTTGCTCCACGGGATGCTTTCTGGTTGATTCGGCCGGCGGCTGCTTAAAAGCAAGAGGGTGGGGTGCCTGGGCACCCCACCCCACATCTTACTTATTTACGCTCGAAGACCTTCTTGACGAGGACGTCCTGCTCAACAGCGTGGCGCTTGGCCGAGCCGGTCGACGTGGCGGCCGAGGCCGGACGCGAGACCAGCCGCATGCTGCGGTCCAGCTGCTGCGGCAGGTGCAGGCCCATGAACGGCCACGGTCCCTGGTTGGCCGGCTCATCCTGTGCCCAGACGATTTCCGCGTTCGGGTACTTTTCAAGCTCCGCCTTGATCTCCTCGACCGGCATCGGGTAGAGCTGCTCGACACGGACCAGGGCGGTCTTGGTGTCGGAGCTCTTCTGCCGCGCCGCGAGCAGATCGTAGTAGAGGCGTCCGGAGACCAGCACGATGCGGTCGACCTCGGCCGGGTTCAGGTCCTGAACCTCCGGGATGACCTTGCGGAACGAGCCCTCGGTGAAGTCCTCAACGTTGGATGCCGCCGCCTTCAGGCGCAGCAGCTGCTTGGGAGTGAAGATGATCAGCGGCTTGCGCGGACGGGCGTACGCCTGGCGGCGCAGCAGGTGGAAGTGCGACGCCGGGGTGGTCGGGTTGGCGACGACCATGTTGTCTTCGGCGCACATCTGCAGGAAGCGTTCCATGCGGGCGGAGGAGTGGTCGGGGCCCTGTCCCTCGTACCCGTGCGGCAGCATCAGCACCAGCGAGGAACGCTGGCCCCACTTCTGCTCGGCGGAGGAGATGAACTCGTCGATGATGGTCTGGGCGCCGTTGACGAAGTCGCCGAACTGCGCTTCCCAGAGGACCAGGGCGTCAGGACGCTCGACGGAGTAGCCGTATTCGAAGCCCATGGCCGCGTATTCGGACAGCAGCGAGTCGTAGATCCAGAGCTTGGCCTGATCCGGGCTCAGCCGGGTCAACGGAGTCCATTCGGCGCCGGTGGCGCGGTCATGGAGGACGGCGTGGCGCTGCACGAAGGTGCCGCGGCGCGAGTCCTGCCCGGCCAGGCGGACAGGGACGCCCTCCAGGAGCAACGAGCCAAAGGCGGCGATTTCGCCGAAGCCCCAGTCGATGCCGCCCTCGCGGGACATCTGCTCGCGCTTCTCCAACAGGGCCTTCAGCTTCGGGTGGACGGTGAAGTCCTCCGGAACTTCCAGATGCGCCTTGCCGATGCGCGCCATGACTTCGCCGCTGACCGCGGTGCTGACCGGGACGTTCGTGGTGTCCTCGGCCTGCTGCGACAGCGGACGCTCCAGATCCGAAATCGGGGAGGAGTCCTTGGTGACCACCGGAATCGGCGAAGTCTGGGCCGCGTGGGTCTCCGCGAAGACACGCTCCAGCCGTTCCTGGTAGTCGCGCAGGGCCTGGTCGGCCTCCTCCTGCGTGATGTCGCCGCGTCCCACCAGTGCCTCGGTGTAGAGCTTGCGCGTGGAGCGCTTGGCCTCGATCAGGTTGTACATCATCGGCTGGGTCATCGAGGGGTCATCGCCCTCGTTGTGCCCGCGGCGGCGGTAGCAGACCAGGTCGATGATGACGTCCTTGTGGAACCGCTCGCGGAAGCGGTAAGCCAGCTGGGCCACGCGGACCACGGCCTCCGGATCATCCCCGTTGACGTGGAAGACCGGAGCCTGGATCATCTTCGCCACGTCCGTGGAGTACACGGAGGACCGCGAGGAGTGCGGCGACGTGGTGAAGCCGACCTGGTTGTTGACGACTACGTGGACGGTGCCGCCGGTGCGGTAGCCGCGGAGCTGCGAGAGGTTCAGCGTCTCGGCCACAACACCCTGGCCCGCGAAGGCAGCATCGCCGTGCACCATAATGGGCAGCACTGGGAACGCGCCGTCGCCGCGGTCCAGCCGGTCCTGCTTGGCCCGGACCACGCCCTCGAGGACGGGGTCCACCGCCTCCAGGTGGGACGGGTTGGCGGCCAGGTAGACCTTGGTCTCGTTGCCGTTGTCCGAGGTGAAGGTGCCTTCGGTGCCCAGGTGGTACTTGACGTCGCCGGAGCCCTGGACGCTGCGCGGATCCTGGGTTCCCTCAAACTCGCGGAACACTTGGGCGTAGGTCTTGCCCGCGATGTTGGTGAGCACGTTCAGGCGGCCGCGGTGGGCCATGCCGATTGCCACCTCGTCGAGCCCGTCGTCGGCGGCGTCGGAGATGACGGCGTCCAGCAGCGGGATGAGCGACTCGCCGCCCTCGAGCGAGAAGCGCTTCTGGCCCACGAACTTGGTCTGCAGGAAGGTCTCGAAGGCTTCCGCGGCGTTGAGCTTGCCCAGGACGCGCAGCTGCTCTTCACGGCTCGGCTTGGCGTAGGGCCGTTCCAGTTCGTTCTGGAACCATTCGCGTTCCGCCGGATCCTGGATGTGCATGTACTCGACACCGGTGGTGCGGCAGTAGGCATCGCGCAGGACGCCGAGGATGTCGCGCAGCTTCAGCCGGCTCTTGCCGCCGAAGCCTCCGGTGACCCATTCGCGGTCCAGGTCCCACAGCGTCAGGCCGTAGGTGTTGATGTCCAGGTCCGGGTGCTTGCGCTGGACGTACTCCAGCGGGTTGGTATCCGCCATGAGGTGGCCGCGCACGCGGTAAGCGTGGATCAGCTGCTGGATCCGGGCGATCTTGTTGACCTGCAGCTCGACGTCCACCTGGTTGTCGGAATGCCAGCGCACCGGCTCGTAGGGGATGCGCAGGGCCTCGAAGATCTCGTCGTAGAAGTCCTGGTCGCCGAGCAGCAGGGATTCGACCAGGCGCAGGAACTCGCCCGAGCCTGCGCCCTGGATGACGCGGTGGTCGTAAGTCGAGGTCAGCGTGATGATCTTGCCGACGCCCTGGGCCGCAATCGTCTTCTCGCTGGCGCCGCGGAACTCGGCGGGGTATTCGAGGGCGCCGACGCCCACGATGGTGGCCTGGCCCTTGGAGAGGCGCGGCACGGAGTGCACGGTGCCGATGCCGCCGGGGTTGGTCAGCGACGCGGTGGTGCCGGCGTAGTCGTCAGCGGTCAGCTTGCCGTTGCGGGCGCGCTTCACCAGGTCTTCGTAGGTGTGCCAGAACTCGGAGAAGTTGAGCGTCTCGGCCTTCTTGATGTTCGGCACGACCAGCAGGCGTGAGCCGTCCGGCTTGGGCATATCGATCGCAATGCCGAAGTTCACGTGGGCGGGCTGCACGGCGGCGGGCTTGCCGTCGACCTCGTCGTAGTGGACGTTCTGGCTGGGGAACTGCCCCAACGCCTTAACCACGGCGTAACCGATCAGGTGCGTGAAGGACACCTTGCCGCCCCGGGCGCGGGCGAGGTTGGAGTTGATGACCAGGCGGTTGTCGATCAGCAGCTTGGCCGGCACGGCGCGGACCGTGGTCGCCGTCGGGACGGAAAGGCTCTGGTCCATGTTGGTGGCGATCGCCTTGGCCGGTCCGCGCAGCACGGAAACCGTGTCTTCCTCGGAAACGGCGCTGGGCGCGGATTTAGGAAGCTGCGCCGGGATGGGGGCGGTCTTCGGGGCGGCGGCTGGCTTCGGGGCGGCAGCCGGTTCGGCCTTGTCCTTGGAAGTGTTCGGGGCCGGCTTCGCATCGGCCGGGATGTGCTTGGCCGCGCCGCGGTCCTGGGCCACGGAACCTGCGGACGGCTGCGTGCCGTTGGCAGGCTTCACCACGGGCAGCTCGGCGGTCGTCGTGCTCGGTTCGGCCTGCTTGCGCTGCGGGGCGCTGCCGTTCTCCGGCGAAGCCGCGCCCGCATTTTCGAAGATGCTCCACCATTTCTTGTCCACGGAATTCTTGTCCTGGAGGTACTGCTCGTAGATTTCGTCGACGAGCCATTCGTTACCACCGAATTCCTCGGGTAGACGAAGCTTGGGATGCTCTGGCACTTGTTATACGCCTCTTCCGTGTATTGCCGCTTGCCCTCAGACCGCACGCGCAGCACTAAAAAGCCTCGTGGAGCTTCAACGCCGGGGCGCGTGGGTACGTACTGACGCACCTGGTCTGGACCTCCTGCCAGTCTAATGACAGATGCGTTGCGCAGGCCAATCTTGCCGGAAGTTTCGGAAGGGTGTCCCGGTCAGGTGGTGGCGCCGCCGGACAGGCCTGCCGGAAAGGGGGCCGCATCGCGGTTCGAACCGTGTTCGGCATAGACTCGTCGGTGGCATCAGCCGGACGACCCGATCCCAGGAGTGGGCATGCAGTTCATCAATCAGCCGCTGACCGATTTGACGTATTCCGACGTTTTCCTCATTCCTTCCAAGTCCGACGTCGTGTCCCGGCTCGACGTCGATCTGTCTTCCGGGGACGGAACCGGCAGCACCATTCCGATCGTCGTGGCCAACATGACGGCGGTGACGGGCCGGCGCATGGCCGAGACCATAGCCCGCCGCGGCGGCCTTGCCGTCCTGCCGCAGGACGTGCCGCTGGAGGTGCTGGCGGAGGTGACCTCCTGGGTTAAGTCGCGCCACACCCTCTTCGAGACGCCGCTGAAGCTGCAGCCGGGCAACACCGTCATCGATGCCATCCACCTGATGAACAAGCGTGCCCACCGCGCCGTCGCCGTAGTCAGCGAGCAGGGCCTCTGCCAGGGCGTCGTCCGCGCGGAGGACTGCGAGGGCGTGGACCGTTTCGCCTCGCTCGCGTCCGTGATGCGCGAGCATCCGCTGACGCTGCAGGCGTCGATGTTCGAGGGCGACCGGCAGTCGGCACTGCGCAAGGCCTTCGAGATGTTCGACACCGCCGGGACTTCCTTCGCTCCGGTGGTGGACGACGCCGGGGCGCTGCAGGGTGCGCTGACCCGCACCGGGGTGCTTCGTTCCACGATCTACCAGCCCGCGCTGGACGGGCGCGGAAAGCTGAGGGTGGCTTCCGCCGTCGGGATTAATGGTGACGTGGCGAGGAAGTCCGCGGCACTGCTGGAGGCCGGGGTGGATGTCCTGGTCGTCGATACGGCGCACGGCCACCAGGCCAAGATGCTCGACGCCCTCCGCGCGGTGCGCAGCCTGGATCCGCAGGTGCCGGTGGTCGCCGGAAACGTGGTCAGCGCCCAGGGGGTGCGCGACCTCGTGGAGGCGGGCGCGGACATCGTCAAGGTCGGGGTCGGTCCGGGCGCCATGTGCACGACGCGGATGATGACTGCCGTGGGCAGGCCGCAGTTCTCGGCCGTGCAGGAGTGTTCGGAGGCCGCCCGGGAACTCGGCGCGCACGTGTGGGCCGACGGCGGCGTCCGCTATCCCCGCGACGTGGCCCTGGCACTGGCGGCAGGTGCCAGCCAGGTCATGATTGGTTCGTGGTTCGCCGGCACCCACGAGAGCCCCGGGGATCTGCTCACTGATAACGAGGGCCGGCTCTACAAGGAAAGCTTCGGCATGGCCTCGGCGCGGGCGGTCCAGAACCGCACCAAGCACGAAGAGGCGTTCGACCGGGCGCGCAAGGCCCTGTTCGAGGAGGGCATCTCGACGTCGCGCATGTACCTCGATCCGCTCCGTCCGGGGGTCGAGGACCTGCTGGACGGCATTACGTCCGGCCTGCGCAGTTCCATGACCTATGCGGGCGCGGTGACCCTCCCGGAGTTCCGCGAGAAGGCCGTGGTCGGCGTGCAGTCCGCGGCGGGGTATGAGGAGGGGCGGCCGGTTCAGCAGAGCTGGTAGCCCTGCTAATCTTGGAAGCGATGGACAGCAATTCTAGATGCCGGTCCGTGGGTTCTGCAGTCGCCAGGTCTTGGCACCGCGCAGTCCCGCCCAGCACCGGCTGCCCCCGCTCCCGTACCTCCCATTGCCTACCCGCTGCTTCCGCAGCCGGACAGGAGCCCTCTAGTCCGGGCTCTGATGACCGGCCTCCGGGGGCCCCTCCCGGAAACCAGCGGCACGCCCTTCTGACGGCGGTGCGCTGATGGAATGGATCCAAATCCTTGCAGGGCTGCTGCTGATCCTCGGCACAGGCTTCTTCGTTGCCGTCGAGTTCGCCCTGGTTGCGCTCGACCAGCCGGCGGTGCAACGCGCCGTCGACCGCGGCGAAAAGGGCGCTGTGCCGCTGATGAAGTGCCTGAAGTCCCTGTCGACCCAGCTCTCCAGCTGCCAGTTGGGCATCACCCTGACCACGCTGCTGACCGGTTTCCTGCTGGAGCCGGCCATCAGTTCCCTGCTGCGCGCGCCGCTGGCGGCCCTCGGGCTGCCGGACGGGGCAGTCCGGCCGCTCGCCGCCGTGATCGCGATGACCGTCGCCACGTTGCTCTCCATGCTGATCGGCGAGCTGGTCCCCAAGAACGCCTCGATTGCCTTGCCGATGGTCGTCGGCAAGGCCGTGGCGCGGCCGCAGCTGCTCTTCACCGCCGTTTTCAAGCCGGCCATCGTGCTGCTCAACGGCTTCTCCAACAAGGTCCTGCACCTCTTCGGGCTGGAGGCGAAAGAGGAACTGTCCGGCGCGCGCACGCCGTCGGAGCTGGCATCGCTGGTGCGCCGCTCCGCGGAGATGGGCACGCTTGATGCCGGGACTGCCAACTTCCTCTCCCGGACGCTGGTCTTTTCCGGCCGGACGGCGGCGGATGTGATGACTCCCCGAATCCGGGTGGAGTTCATCCAGGCGGACGACTCCGTCGAGGACCTGGTGGCCGCCGCGCGGCGCACCGGCTTCTCGCGGTTCCCGATCCTGGGCGACTCGCAGGATGACGTCCGCGGCGTGGCCCATATCAAGAAGGCCATCGCGGTGCCGCGGCAGAAGCGGCAGGAACTCGATGCCGCGACGATCATGACCGAGGTCCTGCGCGTCCCCGAGACGGTCCACCTGGACTCCCTGCTCTCCGAGCTGCGGGCCTCCCACCTGCAGTTTGCCGTGGTGCTGGACGAATACGGCGGTACTGCCGGCGTCGTCACGCTTGAAGACCTGGTGGAGGAGATCGTCGGCGAGGTCTCGGACGAACATGACCGGGTCAAGCCCGGCGTGCTGCAAAGCGCGCAGGGGGACTGGTACTTCCCTGGCCTGATGCGTCCGGACGAAGTCACGGAACAGATTCCGCTGCTCAGCGTCCCTGACGAGGCCGGCTACGAGACCGTGGGCGGCTACATCATGAGCGAGCTCGGCCGGATTGCCGTCGTCGGCGACCGGGTTCCGGTCTCCGGCGGAGAGCTGGAGGTCGAACGGATGGACGGGCGACGGATCGACCGCGTCCGCTTCGTGCCCGAGGCCGTCGGTTCGCCGGCGATGCACATCGCTCCGAAGCGTCCGGCCGTGCCGGGCAACGCCGTCGCCGAAGGGGGCCTGCGATGAGCACGGGCATGGGCATTGTGTGGCTGGTGGTGCTGCTGATCGGCAACGCCTTCTTCGTCGGCGCCGAGTTCGCCATCATGTCGGCCCGGCGCAGCCAGATCGAGCCGCTGGCCGAGGCCGGGTCCAAGCGCGCCAAGACCACGCTGTGGGCGATGGAGAACGTCTCCCTGATGTTGGCATGCGCGCAGCTGGGCATCACGGTCTGCTCGCTGTTGATCCTGAATGTCGCCGAGCCTGCGATCAAGGAACTGCTGCTCCTGCCCCTGGAGGCCTGGCTCGGCATCCCGCACGAGGTCTCCTACGGGATCTCGTTCGTCATCGCACTGCTGCTGGTGACGTTCCTGCACGTGACCCTCGGGGAAATGGTGCCGAAAAACATCTCGGTGTCCGTGGCGGACAAGGCGGCCCTGGTGCTGGCTCCGCCGCTGGTGTTCGTCTCCCGGATCGTCAAGCCGGTGATCGCCACGCTGAACTGGACCGCCAACCACATCCTGCGGGCCATGCGGATCGAGCCCAAGGACGAGGTGACCTCGACCTTCACGCTGGAGGAAGTCCAGTCCATCGTGCAGGAATCCACGCGGCATGGCCTGGTGGAAGACGAGGCGGGGCTGATTTCCAGCTCCCTGGAGTTCTCCGGGCAGACGGCGGAAAGCGCCATGGTTCCCCTGAAGGACCTGGTGACCATCGGGGTCGAGACCACCCCTGCGGAATTCGAGCGCGTGGTGGGGCGGACCGGGTTCTCCCGCTTCGCCGTCGCGGACTCCGAGGACAATCTCACGGGCTACCTGCACCTCAAGGACATCATGACGATCCCCGAGGAACGCTACGAGTCCACCATTCCGCTGACGAAGGTGCGCACGCTTGCCAACCTCGGTGTGGACGAGGAAATCGAGGACGCCCTGGCCGTCATGCAGCGGACGGGCTCCCATCTGGCCCGCGTCATCGGGCCGGACGGGACGACGCGCGGCGTGCTGTTCCTTGAGGACGTGCTGGAGGAGCTGGTCGGCGAGATCCGCGACACCACGCAGAACCACGGAGCGCGCAGGGCCGGTGCCTGACCGGCAGGCCGCCTCAACGCGTAATGCGAACGGTTCGCGTTAGGGGTACACTGGGTCAGGTTTCCGTCCGCTTTCGCATACTCAAGTGAGGTTTCTCCCATGCGCCGTCCGTCCCTCGCCGCCATTGCCGCCGTCGCCGCGGCCGGGTTGCTCCTGTCCGGCTGCGCTTCGGCGGAACCGGGCGCTAACGACGGCGGCGGCGCGGGAATGGTGGAGGTCGTCACCTCCACCAACGTGTACGGGGACCTGGCCAAGACGATCGGCGGCGAGCGGGTCGAAGTGACTTCCATCATCGACCGGATGTCGCAGGATCCGCACTCGTATGAGGCGACGGCGCGGGACAAGCTGGCGATTTCCGGGGCCGACCTGCTGGTGGAGAACGGCGGCGGCTACGACGCCTTCATGCACCAGCTGGCGGACGACACGGGCAAGGACCACGACTTCATCATCACGGCGGCCGGGCTGTCCAAGGTGGAAGGCGCTCCCGAGGACGGGGAACACGCCGAGGAGCCGGCCGCTGCCGCGCACGAGGGGCACAACCACGGCGAGTTCAATGAACACGTTTGGTACGACCTGGCGACCGCCGGCGCCGTCGCCGGGCAGATCGCCGAGCGGCTCGCGGCGCTGGACCCGGAGCACGCCGCCGAATTCACCGCCAACGCCGATGCCTTCCAGAAGCGCGTTGACGGGCTGCAGGGCCAGCTCGACGACGTGGCCGCAAAGGTCTCCGGAGCGGCCGTGGCCGCCTCGGATCCGGTCCCGCTGCATCTGTTCGACGCAGCGGGACTCAAGAACCGTACGCCGGCGGACTTCATCGAGGCCGTCGAGGAGGGAGCGGACGCGCCGCCGACCGCGCTGCGCTCGACCATGGACCTGCTCGAGCCGGGCGAGGTCGAATTCCTGGCCTACAACGAGCAGACCGAGTCGAGCCAAACGCAGCAGCTGCGGAAGGCGGCGGAGCAGGCCGGGATTCCCGTCGTCGTCTTCACCGAAACACTCCCGGAGGGCGAGGACTACCTGACCTGGATGGCCGCCAATATCAAGAGCATCGAAGATAATGTCCGAGGCTGAGAGCGGCCGACAGCAGGCCGCTACGGCAGCCGCATCCGCCGTCGAAGGCGCAGCGGCAGCCGTAACCGGAGACGCCGCGGCCATCGAGCTGCGCGGCGCAGGCCTTTCCTATGGTGACCGGGTCCTGTGGGAAAACCTCGACCTCCGCGTGGCCCCGGGGGAGTTCCTGGCCGTCCTGGGGCCCAACGGGTCGGGCAAGACCAGCCTCCTCCGCGTGCTGCTCGGCCTGCAGCCGCTGACCACGGGGACGGCCCTGGTCGCCGGGCACCGGGTCAGGACCGGTAGCCGCCACATCGGTTACATCCCACAGCAGAAGGCGTTCCGGGCGGGCAGCCCGCTGCGGGCGCGCGATCTCGTGGGGCTGGGGCTGGACGGGCACCGCTGGGGGATCCGTCTCAGGGGCCGCGCCTTCCGCCAGCGGGTCGACGAACTGCTCGAGGTGGTCGGCGCGTCGGCATATGCGGACGTGCCGGTGGGCATGCTCTCCGGCGGCGAACAGCAGCGGCTCCGGGCGGCGCAGGCCCTGGCCACGGATCCGCGGGTGCTCCTTTGCGACGAGCCGCTGCTGTCGCTGGACCTGCACCACCAGCAGGCAGTGAGCGCGCTGATCGACAGGCAGCGACGCCGCAGCGACACGGCGGTTGTCTTCGTCACGCACGAGATCAATCCGATCATCGATTATGTCGACCGCGTGCTCTACCTGGCCGGGGGCCAGTTCCGCATTGGCACCCCGGAAGAGGTCATGACCACCGACGTTCTCTCCGACATGTACGGCACTCGGGTGCGCGTGATCCGGAACGAGGGCCGGCTGGTGGTCGTCGGCCTGCCGGACGCGACCACGCACGAGCACGGCCAGCACGAAGGCGACGAGGACTGAGCATGGACCCGAACGACATCTTCCCGGCGCTCTTCAACTTCGAGGACTACGGGCAGCTGCTCCCGCTGGTGACGAACTCGCTCATCGCCGGGGCCGCGCTCGGCCTGGTCGGGGGACTGATCGGCATCTTCGTGATGCTGCGCGACCTCGCCTTCGCGGTCCACGGCATCGCCGAATTGTCCTTCGCCGGTGCCGCCTTCGCCCTGCTGGTGGGGGCGAACGTCATCTTCGGTTCGCTGGCCGGCTCGGTGATCGCCGCCGTCATCCTCGGATTCATGGGCAAGCGCGCGCGGGACCGCAATTCCAGCATCGGGGTGATCATGCCGTTCGGGCTGGGGCTGGGCATCCTGTTCCTGTCCCTGTACGAGGGCCGCTCGGCGAACAAGTTCGGGCTGCTCACCGGCCAGATCGTCTCCGTGGACACGGTCCAGGTGAACCTGATGCTCATCTGCTCCGCCGTCGTCATTGCGGCGCTGCTGGCCATCTGGAGGCCGCTGACCTTCGCCAGCGCGGACCCGGAGCTAGCGGTGGCCCGCGGAGTTCCCGCCGGCAAGCTGTCGGTGGTGTTCATGGTCCTGCTCGGGCTGGCCGTGGCGCTTTCCATCCAGATCGTCGGTGCGCTACTGGTGCTCGCATTGGTGATCACCCCAGCCGCCGCGGCCATGCGGGTGACGGCGTCGCCGCGGCTGGTGGCCCTGCTCAGCGTGCTGTTCGCCACCAGCTCCGTGCTGGGCGGGATCCTGCTGGCGCTGGGCGGCAGGATTCCGATCAGCCCCTACGTAACCACGATTTCCTTCCTGATTTACGTGGCGTGCCGGATCATCGGCAGCCGGCGAACCGGCTATGGGCGGACCGGCGGACCGGCCGCGCGGAAGGCTGCTACTGCGTCCTAGCGCTGCATTCCGGGCACAGGCCGTACATCTCCACGGTATGCGCCACCTGGGTGTAGCCGTGTTCCTCGGCGACCCGTGCGGCCCACCGCTCCACCGCCGGCGCCTCGATCTCCACGGCCTTGCCGCACTCGCGGCAGAGCAGGTGGTGATGATGGTGCTCCGCGGCACAGCGGCGGTAGACCGCCTCATTGTCGTCCTTGCGCAGCACGTCCACGAGGCCGTCGTCGGCCATGGACTGCAGGATGCGGTAGGTCGTCGCGAGCGAGACGGATTCGCCGCGCTCCTGCAGCAGCCGGTGCAGTTCCTGGGTGCTGACAAAGTCGTCCAGATTGTCCAGCGCCTGGCCGACAGCCAGCCGCTGCCTGGTCACCCGCTGCTCTGAACCGCGGCGGCGCGACGTGGGTTCGGCGGAAGGGGATGGCATGGGCGGGTAAGTCTCCTTGGCGGGCACGTTCGAAGGCCTGAACCTTGCCATCCAGCCTATCAGCCGGTTGCCGCCGCACTTGAGCTGGGTAGGCTTGGAGCATGCTGCTCACCAAGTACACCCACGCTTGCATCAGGCTCGAAAAGGACGGCCACGCCCTGGTCATCGACCCGGGCAGCTTCTCCGAACTCGAGGTGGCGCTCAAGGGCGCGGCGACGGTGCTGATTACCCACGAGCACGAGGACCACGTGGACCGCGAGCGGCTCCCCGGCATTCTCTCGGCCAGCGACGGCATGCAGGTCTATGCCCCGGAGGGCGTGGCCGAAGAATTGCGGGAGCTCGTCCCCGAGGCCGCCGGACGCATCCACGCCGCGGCGCCGCAGACCCGCTTCTCCGTATCCGGCTTCGAGATCCGCACCTACGGCGGCCAGCATGCTCTCATCCACCCCCATATCCCGGTCGTAGACAACATCGGCTACCTCATCGATGACAACGTCTACCATCCGGGGGACGCCCTGATCGTGCCGCACCGCCAGGCGGTGCCGACCCTGCTGGTGCCGGTCCACGGCCCCTGGTCCAAGACCGCCGAGGTCATCGACTTCCTCACCTCCGTGCGGCCGGCCCGCGCCTACCCCATCCACGACGGCCTGCTCAACAGGAACGGGCAGGGGATCGTCGAAAAGCACCTGGCCCGGTTCGGCGAACAGTACGGCACCCGCTACCAGCACCTGGAGCCGGGCCAAAGCGTTACGGTGTGAGCAGACCCTGCCGCCCGACCCGGGCTGCAGTACGAACGCCGGCAAGGGAGCCGGCGGCTGAGTTCAGAAGGAGATCCCATGAAGACTCTGATGGACGTACCGACGCTGCGGGACCGGATGACCTCCGGGGCGCGCACGGTGGTACTCGATGTGCGCTGGGCCCTGGGAGACCGGGACGGGCACAAGCATTACCTTGAAGGACACATTCCCGGGGCCGTCTTCGTGGACCTGGAGACCGGCCTGGCGGCGCCCGGCAGCCATGGCCTTGGCCGCCATCCGCTGCCCGAAGCGGCAGCATTCGAGGAGTCGGCCCGCGAATGGGGCATCAACCGGGACGACACGGTGGTGGTCTATGACGACGCCGGGGGACAGTCCGCGGCCCGGCTGTGGTGGCTGCTGCGCGACGGGGGATTCGACCGGGTCTTCCTGCTCGACGGTGGCCTCTCGGCCTGGCGCCAGGAGGGCCTCGAGCTGGAGCGGGGCGAGGAATTGCCCTGCCTGGGCAACGTGCAATTGGAACCCGGGAACATGCCGGTGCTGCTCCTCGACGACGTGGCGGGGTTCGTGGCGGACGGTGTGCTGCTGGATGCGCGCGTTTGCGAACGATACCGCGGCGAGAACGAACCCGTCGATCCCAAGGCCGGCCACATTCCCGGCGCCCTCAGCGCGCCGACCGCGGCCAACCTGGACGCCGCTGGCCGCTTCCTGCCCGCGGAGCGGCTGGCGGCCAGGTTCCGGAGCATCGGCGTGCAGGCAGGCAAACCGGTCGCCGTCTACTGCGGCTCCGGCGTGAGTGCCACACACGAGATCGTGGCCCTGGCCGAGGCCGGGATCGCCGCCGCGCTGTTCCCGGGCTCCTGGTCCCAGTGGTCACAGCTGGGCCGGCCGGCGGCTACAGGCGGCGAGCCCCACGGTACGCCTGCCGGAGAGCGTGCCCCGGGCGAAACGCGGTCACACGCCGATTCGAAACTGGCAGGCTGAGCATGCCAGCCGGTAGCGTCGCACTATGACTCTCGGCCGCCCTGCACCGCCCCCCTTGGGCAAATCACTCTCCGGCCCGGCTGCCGGCCGCCGCGGCCCAACCGTTGCGGCCTATGGAGCCACGTCGGCGGACTCCGGGCTCGTGCCGTTGGAGATCGGGCGCCGAGAACCAGGCCCGCACGACGTCCAGATCAGCATCGTCTACTGCGGCCTCTGCCACTCGGACGTCCATTCCACCCGGGGCGAGTGGCGGCCGCAGCGCTATCCGCTGGTGCCCGGCCACGAGATCGTCGGCCGGGTCACTGCAATCGGCACGGATGTGACGCTCTTCGGCCCCGGAGACCTCGTCGGGGTTGGCTGCATGGTGGATTCCTGCCGCAGCTGCGCCAGTTGCGAAGAGGGGCTGGAACAGTACTGCGAAGAGGGCTCGGTCGGCACCTACGGCGCCGCGGACCGGAGGCACGCTGGGGAAACGACCCAGGGCGGCTACGCCACCTCGATCGTCGTCGACGAGAATTTCTGCCTGCGGATGCCGGCCAACCTTGATCCGGCCGGGGCCGCGCCGCTGCTGTGCGCGGGTATCACGACCTATTCGCCGATGCGCTACTTCGGGGTCCAGCCCGGTGACCGCGTCGGCGTCGTCGGACTGGGCGGGCTGGGCCACATGGCAGTTAAACTCGCGAAGGCCATGGGCGCCGGCGTCACCGTTTTCACGACGTCGCCGGAAAAGACGGAGGCGGCGATGCTGCTCGGCGCCGACGCCGTCGTCGCGTCCGGCGATGCGGCGGCCATGGCCGAGGCCGCCGAGTCGGTCGACCTGGTCATCGATACCGTTGCAGCCAGCCACGACCTGGTGCCCTACCTGCGCACCCTCCGGCGCGACGGCGCCCTGATCCAGTTGGGGGTCCCCGGCGAGGACATGCCGCCGATCCCGGTCGGTGTGCTGATGCGACGGCGCATCGCCTACGCGAGTTCGCTGATCGGCGGGATTTCCGAGACCCAGGAACTGCTCGACTTCTGTGCGGAACACGACATTACCGCCGACGTCGAGCTGGTGACGGCCCCGCAGCTGAATCAGGCCTTCGACCGGATGGTCGCGGGAGACGTCAAGTACCGCTTCGTCCTGGACATCGCATCACTGAAGGAGAATGCATGAGCACGCTGTTCACCAAGATCATCAACGGCGACATCCCCGGGAAGTTTGTCTGGAAGGACGACGACGTCGTCGCCTTCCTCAGCATCGGACCGCTGGCCGACGGCCATACGCTGGTCGTGCCCAGGCAGGAGGTGGACCGCTGGACCGACGCGCCGGCGGAGCTGTGGCGGAAAGTGACCGACGTTGCCCAGACCATCGGCAAGGTGCAGGTCGACACCTTCGGAGTACCGCGCGCCGGGATGATCATCGCCGGCTTCGAAGTCGACCACCTGCACCTGCACGTCTGGCCGGCCAGCTCGGAGGCGGAGTTCGACTTCAAGAAGGCGGAGCACAACCCGGACCCCGGGCGGCTGGAAGCGAACGCGCAAAAGCTGCGCGACGGGCTCCGGTCTGCCGGCTACGGCGAATTCGTCCCGGCCGAGTAGCCGGCCGGCGGCTGCGCTCCTCTGACGGGACCGCTCAGCGGCCGGTCGCGTGGCAGTGCACGCGTCGACAGGGCATCGCAGTGGCGGCCCAGCCGGCCCGCAGCCCCTCAGCGGCTGAGCGCCTCGTTCAGCGCCGTCCGGATCCGCTTCTCGGACACCGTGTAGGCCGTGCCCAGTTCCTGGGCAAAGAAGCTGACGCGCAGCTCCTCGATCATCCAGCGCACCTTCCGGAGCCCATCGGGCGTCCGCGCCCCGGGACGCAAGGCGGCCACGGCGTCGTCGTAGTCGTCTTCCAGCTTCTGGACCGTGGCCATCTGTGCCGCGTCCCGGGCGACGATGGTCGGGAGCTTCTCGAGCCGGCGCTCGATCGCAGCCAGGTACCGCGGCAGCTGGCTGAGCTGGGCATACCCGGTCCGGGCCACGAAGCCGGGGTAGACCAGCTGCTCCAGCTGGCTCTTGATGTCATTGAACGCACTGATCAGGGCCGGGCTGGTGCCCGCCTTGAGTGCCTTCTGGATCCGCCGGGTTGCGGCCAGGACCTTTTCGACGACGGCGGTCACGGTGAACACCGTGTCGATCAGTTCGGCGCGGACCAGTTCGTAGAGGCTGTCGAATTCCTCGCGTGTCCACGGCAGCTGCGCCGGCACGAGCTTGTCGATGGCGGCGAGGGTGCAGTCGTCGATCAGAGTGGTCACCGAGCCGTGCGGGTTCTGGCTGAAGGTGAGCTTCTCGGTGTTGTTCAGATGGTCCAGCACGTAACGCTGCGGGGACGGGACCTTCAGCGCCAGCAGCCGGATGATGCCCGAGCGCATTGCCGATTCCTGTTCGGCCCGCGTCTGGTAGATCCGCAGGCCCACGGCCTCGCCCTCGTCGACGAAGGCGGGGTAGCCGGTGACGGTGTGCCCGGCGACCAGGCGCGAGACCTGCTGCGGCAGCACCGACGGCGCGAAGCCCCTGAGCCCGGAACGTTCGGCCAGCACGTCGCCGTTGGCCAGCGTCATGGCCTCGGCACGGTCTCCGGTTGCCCCGGACAGCCGCGTTTTGGTTCCCGCACCGGCTGCCTGTTCCGTGGCGCGGACGCCGTATGGACGGTTTCCGGATTTCGATGCGGGCTTCACCGTGCCGGGCGTCGCGCCGAGGGAGTCGGCGATGGCGCGGCGGGTGGCCGGAGCGAGCTCCTCTTGCAGCTGGGCGAGGTCTTTGCCCTCGTCCAGGACCTTCCCCTTGGAGTCCACCACCCGGAAGGTCATGCGCAGGTGCGGCGGGACGGCCTCCCGGTTCCAGGACCCCGGCGGAATAACGTGCCCCTTGAGCCGGCGCAGCACCAGCTCCAGGGAGGGCTCAAGCTCGTCCCGCTGCGGATCGAAGTCCTCGGCCAGCGCCGCCGCTGCCGCCCGGGCGACATCGGGCGCCGGCACGAAGTTCTTCCGGACCTGCTTCGGCAGGGACTTGATCAGGGCAGTCAGCAGCTCCGCGCGGAGGCCCGGAATCTGCCAGCGGAAGGGTGCCTCCGCCAGCTGGTTCAGGAACAGGACCGGCACTTCCACCGTCACGCCGTCAGACGGGTTCGGCGCGGCGCCGGGCGCGACTGGCGAGAACTCATAGCTCAGCGGCAGTTCGAAGGAACCGTAGTGCCAGTGCTTGGGAAAAGCGGCGGTGTCGAGTTCGTCGGCATCCTGGGTGAGCAGGGCCTCCGGATCGAAGTCCAGCAGTCCCGGGTTTTCGTGCCGGGCCGCCTTCCACCACTTATCGAAGTGCCGTTCGGAGACGACCCCCTGGCCGATCCGCTGGTCATAGAACTCGAAGAGCGCCTCGTCGTCCACCCGCAGGTCGCGCCGCCGCATGCGCGTCTCGAGCTCCTCGACCTCGGCGAGCAGGGCGCGGTTGCGGTGGAAGAACTTGTGGTGGGTGCGCCAGTCGCCCTCCACCAGCGCGTGGCGGATGAAGAGCTCGCGGCTCAGCTCCGGATCGATCCGGCCGTACTGGATCCGGCGCTGCGGCACGACCGGCACCCCGTACAGCGTGACCTTCTCGTACGCCATCACGGAGCCCTGGCGCTTGGACCAGTGCGGCTCGGAGTAGCTGCGCTTGACCAGATGCGGGGCGATCTCCTCCGCCCAGAGCGGGTCGAACCGCGCGGCCACACGTGCCCACAGCCGGGACGTCTCCACCAGCTCGGCCGCCATGACCCACTCCGGGGACTTCCTGAACAGGGCCGAACCCGGGAAGATTGCGAACCTCGTGCCGCGCGCGCCGGCATATTCGCGCCTGCGCTCGTCGTAGAGCCCGATGTGGCTGAGCAGGCCGGCCAGCAGGCTCTGGTGGATCGCGTCGTGGTTGCCGACCGGATCGACTTCGGGATTGGAGGCGAGGGTGATGCCGAGCGGCTTGGCCAGCTGGCGGAGCTGGATGAACAGGTCCTGCCACTCGCGCACGCGCAGGTAATTGATGAACTCGTTGCGGCACAGCTTGCGGAACTGGCTGGAGGACAGCTCCTTCTGCTTCTCCTGCAGGTACCGCCAAAGGTTCAGGATGCCCGTGAAGTCCGACTTCTCGTCGACGAACCGCTTGTGCATTTCGGTCGCCTGCTGCTGTTTGTCAGTCGGGCGTTCCCGCGGATCCTGGATGGTCAGGGCCGCGGCCAGCACCATGACCTCGCGCACGCAGCCGCGCCGGCCGGCCTCCACGATCATCCTGCCGATCCGCGGGTCCACGGGAAGCTGCGCCAGTTGATGTCCGACGGCGGTCAGCCCGCCTTTGCCGGCCGCGGCAGGTTTCGTTCCGCCCGGCTTCCGGGCCGCCGGTTCGGCCAGGGCGCCGAGCTCGCGCAGGAGGGAAACGCCGTCGTTAATGGCCTTGGTCTCCGGAGGCTCGACGAACGGGAAGTCCTCGATGTCCTTGGGACTGCGCGCCACGCCCATCGCCGTCATCTGGAGGATCACGGCGGCGAGGTTCGTTCGGAGGATTTCCGGGTCGGTGAACTCGCGCCGGCCGGCGAAGTCCTCCTCGGAGTAGAGGCGGATGGCGATGCCGTCGCTGACGCGGCCGCAGCGACCGGACCGCTGGTTGGCGGAGGCCTGCGAGACGCGTTCGATCGGGAGCCGCTGGACCTTGGTGCGGTGCGAGTAGCGCGAGATCCTGGCGGTGCCGGTGTCCACGACGTACTTGATGCCCGGAACCGTGAGGGATGTTTCGGCGACGTTCGTGGCGAGCACGATCCTGCGCCTGCCGCCGGGGGAAAAGACCCGGTGCTGCTCGGCCAGCGAGAGCCGGGCATAGAGGGGAAGGACCTCGGTTCCGGCGAGCCTCGGATTGGCCTGGATCCGGCCGGCGAGGGCGTCCGCCGCGTCACGGATCTCGCGTTCGCCGGAGAAGAAGATGAGGATGTCCCCTGGAGCCTCTTGGGCCAGCTCGTCCACGGCGTCGCAGACGGCGTCCAGCGGGTCCCGGTCCTCCTCAAGCTCGGCGGAGTCGTCGTCCGGGTCCATGTCTTCGGCGGGCTGGTTCAGCGGCCGGTACCGGATCTCGACGGGGTAGGTGCGGCCGGAGACCTCGATGATGGGGGCCGGGCCGGAGTCCGTGCCGAAGTGCTTAGCGAACCGCTCCGGATCGATGGTGGCCGACGTGATGATGACCTTCAGGTCCGGCCGTTGGGGCAGGACGCGGCGCAGGTAGCCGAGGATGAAGTCGATGTTCAGGCTTCGCTCGTGCGCCTCATCGATGATGATCGTGCTGTATTTCCTCAGCAGCTTGTCATGCTGGATCTCCGCCAGCAGGATGCCGTCCGTCATCAGCTTGATCTTGGTCTTCGGGCCGGTTTCGCCGGTGAAGCGGACCTGGAAGCCGACCTCCTCGCCGAGCTTCACATCCAGCTCCTCGGCGATGCGCTCGGCGACGGTGCGGGCGGCAAGCCGGCGCGGCTGCGTGTGCCCGATCAGGCCGCGGTCGCCCAGGCCGAGCTCCAAGCACATTTTCGGAATCTGCGTGGTCTTGCCCGACCCGGTTTCGCCCGCGATGATGACGACCTGGTGGGCTGCTATGGCGGCCATGATTTCGTCCCGCCGTCCGGAAACGGGCAGGGCGGCGGGGTAGGTGATATTCAGTGCCATGATCGCCCACCAGTCTAGTGGATGGGCAGTGTCACCGATTGAGCCGGCGGGCGGTCAGCGCAGCGGCCAGGGCCAGTGCGGAGCATACGGCCATGGAGAGGGCCATCGGCACGGCCGTGTGCTGGCCCGCCAGGCCGGTTAACGGGCTGGCGATGCCGCCGAGGACGAACTGGAGCAGGCCCAGGACCGCGGAACCTGCTCCGGCCCGTTCGGGGACCCGGCCCTGGGCGAGGGCCGTGGCATTGCCGAAGATGAAGCCGAGGCAGGCCTGGCTCGCAAAGAGGTGCAGCAGCGTGGGCCATCCGGTGATGCCGGCGAGGACCAGGACGAGTCCCGCGGCATTGACCAGGAACATGGCCACGATGGCGGAGCGCAGGATGCGGCCGGGATCGATGCGGTCGACCAGTCGGGTATTGACGATGGCCGTCACGATCGAGCCGGCTGCGTTGGCGGCGAAGACTAAGGAGTAGCCGAGCGCCGAAAAGCCAAGCACGTTCTGCACCACAAACGCGGAGGCGGAGATATAGGAGAAAAGGGTACTGAAGGCAAAGCCGAAGGCCAGCGCATAAGCCATGAACGACGGCGTGCGCAGCACCTTCCATGAGTTGGCGGCGACTGCGGCGAGACCTCCGCGGTGGCGCTTTGCGCGGGGGAGTGTCTCCGGCACAACGAACACGGTGCAGGCCAGCATGACGAGCCCGAAGCCGGCAAGGACCCAGAACACCGCCT
>Ga0307416_100000413_pt1 | contig 21771 bp, 17 predicted proteins | sample DK1Cmetagenome_2_FD_203821 | JGI IMG/M metagenome (GOLD analysis project Ga0307416, IMG submission 203821) | Maize rhizosphere microbial communities from greenhouse at UC Davis, California, United States - DK15-C-3 | ecosystem: Host-associated > Plants > Roots > Rhizosphere > Soil | place...
TCCGGCTCCTGCCCCACGAACTAGTCTTGGTCCGCAAACGGCAGGTGTGGTGCGTCATTGATTTCGAAACACGGAGAGACAGATGCAGGACACTCCTTCACGAGAGCGGCGGCGCTGGGCGGATATGGCGGTCATTCTTTGCGGTCTGGGACTTTTCGGGCTCGCGATCTGGTTCCCGCCTTTCAGCACCACAACGGGCGCGGCTGAGACCTCCCCACCTTCGGTGTGGCCCATCTACGGGGGCGCCGGCGGCCTGACGCTGGTAGCCCTGTTCCTCGGCCAGCGGTGGCAGTGGCGCACGCTTGCCAGGGTGCTGCTGGTTGCCGCGGTGGCGATTCTGGTCTACGGTCTGATCACCCGGTTCCGGGAGCTCGGACCGGCAGCGTGGCTTACCGTCATTGTTCCGGGGATCCTTCTTCTCATCGCCACCCCGTTCTTCGGCCCGATGCCGCGCGCCGCAGAGAGCGCTTCATAGCGCCTGGGCGGGCCTGACGCTGTCGCTTGGCTGATGCCGGTCCCACCATTCCCGGGCCGGTCCTGGGTCCAGTTCCCTGCCAGCGGCATTGCGTCCAGCATGCGGGAGAGCTCCCGAGCCGATTGGGGGCGGGCGGTAGGATCTTTGGCAAGACACCCGACACCTTGGCTTCTCGCTCAAACCGCTGCACCAGGTGCTGGAGGCACCGGCTCTCCCGTTCGCCGTGAGCGATGGCCGGATGAGCTTGATCGCCGCCGGCCGGGCCAGGAGACGATGGCGGCCCGCCAGACCTCGCCATGCCGCCTTCACCTAGGCGTTCCTCTAGCCGGTAGCTCCCCAACTCACGCGCCGCCGCAACCTTTTCCCCAGCCGTAGACTACGCGCGCTCCCATATAGGCAAGGCCAACGGCTATGGCTGAGCCCGGGGTCATGTTGACATAGGCGTCTGCTCCCGCCGGCACCTTGCCCCACCAATCGAGTAAGAACACAGCGACTGGCTGCATGGCACCAGCCGCAATGGCAGCTCCGAGCATGAGCCGGGTTGGAGCTGGAAGAACCAGGGGGAACAGGATGATGATGGGAACCCAGGTCAGGTTCGGCAGCATCCCGGTGTCAGCGTAGTACTCCCGGAACGTGCGGACGGAGAGCGTACCCGGGCCCGGACCTGCTGCAGCAGGTCCGGCGGGAGTGTCGACCTGATCCCTCTGGACTGACGGGAGGCCGCGCCAGGCGCAATGAGGGTGACGTGCTCGCATGAGATGTCCGAGGAGAGGGCGACCGGACGGCCGCCGGTGAAAAGATGCGGCCGCAGAGAGGTGAGCGAAGGCTGACAACCCTTTGACCACTCCGGCCGTCCAACCGGGCACGACCGGAGCACATCCTTCGCTATTTGGAATCGGAGCGCCACGAATGAACCGCCGATTGAGTCCAGTCTTTCCAATCGCACTCGTCATCATCCTGAACGCGCTGGCAATCCCCCTGAACGCTCAGTCCGGCCGGGAAGACTACGACGACGCGGATCCCTGGCTCGGCTTCGAGTCCACCAGGCCCGCTGCGGACTCTGCCGCAATAGCCCGATTCCTGAATTCCCTGGCGGGCACCGATCCGGTCGTGTGCCAACTCGCCGTGAGCTCGATTGGGAACCACTGGGGTCCCGGGGACAGCGACAACCGCATCGGCCTGCTCTCAGATGAAGCCTCCGAGCACGCTTCCCGGGATGCATTGGGCCAGTCCGTCACCGATCCCGCTGCTCTGTCCCTGCTCACCGCCGTGCTGGGTGAGCAACGTGCCTGTGTGCGCCGGGCCGCGGCCCGGATGCTGGGGCAAAGCCATTCTCCCGAGGCCGTGAAGCAGCTCCGAGCCGCACTGCGACAGGGGAACCCCCGGATTCGCGAGTCCGCAGCCCTGGGGCTCGCGGATGCGGAGGACCCCGGATCGTTTCGTGATCTCGCCGGAGCTCTCAAGGACAAGGAGCCGGCAGTGGTCAGGATGGCGGCCTACGCGCTGGGGGACTTGGAAGACGCCCGCGCGGTAAAGCCATTGGGTGAACTGCTCGGCTCCCGAGATCCAGGGACACGCGCAACTGCGGCTTGGGCGCTGGGGGAAATCGAGGACATCAGAGCAGTGGACCGGCTCAAGGGGTTGGTCGACGACGAAGATCCGAATGTCCGCCTGACTGCGGTCGAGGCCCTGGGCGAAATCGAAGACTACAGGTCGACGGGAGCCCTGACTGGCGCGCTCAAGGAGCGAGATGTGCGTGTACGCCGGGCCGCCGCCCAGGCCTTGGGTGAGGTCGAGGACGCCAAGGCCGCCGGAGCGCTGGAGCAGGCCCTGCAAGATCGGGATCCCGTGGTCCGGAGGCTGGCCGCCCAGGCCTTGGGTGAGTTGGAAGGTCTGAAGCGAGCCCCCGCTCGGTTGGTAACCGCGCTCTCCGACGGGGACCCCGAATTGGCGATCATCGCCGCGAGATCATTGGGCGAAATCGGCGATACCCTCGTGGTCCCCGCCCTCGCGAGCGCTTATCGCAGCGAGGACCCGCGGATGCGCTACTCAGTCGTCTCGGCACTGGGTGAGCTGGAAGACAGCCGGGGCAATGCGGTCCTCAGCCTGGCCCGAAACGACCGCGACCAGATCGTGCGCCATAAGGCGTCCGAAGTACTGGAGGACCGGGAGGACGACGACGACTGAGTGAGTCTCCGAGCTCAGGCCAGGGGCAGGGTGGATCGGGCGAATCATGGTTTTTGCCGCACCATCCGATACTGGTAATGCGAAGCCCCAACCCCCATGGCCCTAACGCCCCGAGTACGGTATGCGAGTTCGTGGACTCACTCTAGCGCTGCTGCTCACCACCGCTACGGCGGCAAGCGCCCAATCGTCAGGAACTTTCGAAATCACCGGTTTCGGCCGCTATACCAGGTACGCCGACACGCTCGCGCTGCAGGAGGGACCCAGCGGGGGCGCATCGCTCGGCTTCTACCCCATTCGCAACCTGGCGATCGAGGCTGAGGGGGCATATAGCGAGACCCACAGCAACCTGACCGGCATGCCGGTCTTCAATATCCCCCTCCGGGGACGCCTCACCTATCACATTCCCCTCGGCGGCTACGGCTCGGCTCTTCGGATTGGCACCGGCTATCTCCACAACCTGTATCGCAAGAGTGAGAGCTTCGAAGATCCCGGCTTCACTGGCGTGGTCGGCCTTCGCTGGGGCCTGAGCTCGACCCTGGGATTCCGGGTCGACGGTATCGCGGACTATGTGAAGAGCCCGGAGGCCGACCGAACCGATGAGTACCTCAACTGGGGTGCGCAGCTGGGTTTGAGCATCCGGGTGGGGAAGGGACCCTCGCAACCGCACGATCAGGACGGGGACCGGGTTGCCGACCGGATGGACAGCTGCCCCAACACCATCGGCGGAAAGTCAGTGGATGCCAACGGGTGTGCTGCATACCAGAAGGATGCCGACCGCGACGCGGTGAACGATGAAGTCGATCGCTGCGCCGACACCGGGGCCGGTGAGCCGGTGGATGCCGAAGGCTGCGCCGCGAGCCAGAAGGACGACGACAAGGACGGCGTGTCGAACCTGGTGGACCAGTGCCCCGGGACGCCGGCCGGTGAGAGCGCCAATGGCAGTGGTTGCTCACCCAGCCAGCGGGACGAGGATCGGGACGGCGTGTCCGACGGCACCGACCAGTGCCCCAACACTCCGGTCGGCGATCACGTCAACGCGCGAGGCTGCTTCTTGGAGCGCGATACCGATGGCGACAATGTCCCGGATAACCGGGACCGCTGCCCCAACACCCCACCCGGTATGACGGCCGACGCGAACGGCTGCACCATTGTCATTGCGGATGAGCGCGACACGGATGGTGATGGCGTGCCCGATAGACTGGACCGCTGCCCTGATACGCCCAAAACGGCCGCGGCCGACGCGAGAGGCTGCACCATCGCAGTGACCGACGAGCGTGATTCGGACGGAGACGGGGTGCCCAACACTCGCGACCGCTGCCCCGACACGCCCAAGGGCGAAGCGGCGGACGCGAACGGCTGCACCATTCTCTTCCAGAAGGGCACTCGAAGCGTGATTCTCCGGGGAGTGAATTTCCTCCCCGGCCGCGCGACCCTCACGCCCGAGGCGCGGGAGGTCCTGAGAGACGTCGCCAGCCAGCTAGTGGAGAACCCGCAGTACCGGGTGCAGATCTCCGGTCACACGGATAGCCGGGGAACTCGGGTGAAGAATCTCCGGCTCTCGTTGGCCCGGGCGCGTACGGTGGAGACGTTCCTCGAAGCCAACGGAGTCCCCGCGACACAGGTCACCGCCAAGGGCTTCGGCCCCGACGTGCCGCTCACGTCCAATAAGACGGCGGCGGGCCGGGCCAGGAACCGGCGGGTGGAGCTGAATCGCACTAATTGATTCACCACATAGGCACAGAGATCACAGAGGGCACAGAGAATCATCTGTGTCCTCTGTTCTTTCACCACAAAGGGGACAAAGGGTACAAAGGATTACCTACCGTCGAGTCCGCTAAACCAGGGGGTCTTTGTATCCTTTGTGCCTTTGTGGTGCTCCACTGCTGCCTCTTTTTGCTATTTGGAGGCTGGCCAACTTCCACCCAGCGCCTTGTACAACGCAGCATAGGCGGTAGCCGCGTCGGTGCGGCTCTGCGCCAGCTGATCCTCTGCTTCCAGCTGCGTCCGCTCGGCGTCCAGTACCTGGAGAAAATCGGCCACCCCGCCGGTGAAGCGCAGCCGCGCCAGCTCCGCCGCGCGTTCACTCGCCGCGGCCGCCGCCGAAATCTGGGCCAGCCTGCTCCGTGACGTCCGATACCGAACCAGCGAGCTCTCCACCTCCTGCAACGCCCGCAGCACTGTGGCATCGTACTGTGCCTGCGCCTCCACCTCCCGGGCCCGCGACTGGTCCACCCGCGCCTTGATCCGTCCCAGGTTGAGCGCCGGCCAGGAGACCACCGGGCCCACCGCGTAGCGGAACGTCCCTCGATCCCCCAGGGCATCGAAGCTGCTCGCCGCATATCCGGCGCTCCCACCCAGGCCGAACCTCGGCAGATAGTCGGCCTTGGCCGCTCCGGTCAGTGCCCGCTGCACCGCGAGCTGACGCTCGGCCGCTGCCACATCCGGCCGGCGGCGAATCACCGAGTCCGGAGCCAACAGCTCTCCGATGTCGGGGAAGTCCGGCAGCGGCGCTGCCCTGTCCAGCTCCGCCGCGACAGCCGCAGGCGGGCGACCCACCAGCACCCCAATTTGATACTGGGCCTGACGTACTCGCGCCTCGAGCGTCGGGATAGACGCCAGGGTAAAGCTGAGCTGCGCCTGGGCCCGCTCGGTGTCGAATGCGGTTCCCCGCCCTGCCTCGAGCCGCTCGCGGGTGAGACCCAGCGTCCGGCGCTGGTTCTCGGCGTTTTCAGTGGCCACCGCGAGCTGCTCCTGAGCGCCGCGCAGATCGAAATACGCCCGGGCCAGCTCAGCGGTGAGCGAGACCTGCACGTCGCGAAGGTCTTCCTGCGTCACCCCCACGAAGGCTCCCTGCGCCTGCACGTTGTGCCGCACCCGGCCGAAGAGATCCAGCTCCCAGGTGGCGTCGAAGCCACCGTCCCAGATGTCCTGGTCGGGAAAGACGCCGGACCCTTCGATCGGGAACGTCGCGCTGGAGAGCCGCTGCCGGGTGTACCCACCCGCAAAGGTCACGGTGGGGGCGAGGTCGAACGCCACCTCGCTTCGCGCGGCGCGGGCGCCTCGGACCCGTGCCTCCGCGGCCTGCACGTCGAGGTTGGCCCGAGTCAGCTGATTCATCAGCCGGGTCAGTGTGGTGTCGCCCAGGTCAGGCCAGGTGATCGGCGCAGCGGGGCTTCGGGTGACCGCTGCCTGAACGACGGTATCCCGAGTCTCCCGGAACTCCGCCGGAACCTGGACTGCGGAAGCGCGGTAGCCCGGCGCCGAGGCGCACCCCGCAGCCAACAGAGTGAGTGCCAGGAACAGTGCTGCCTTACGCATGTTTCGACTCCTCGTCGTGGGCCGGCTGAAGGACGAACTGCCGGGCCAACCGGGCCCGCCGTTCGACCAGACCCTGGAGAACCACGTAGAAGACCGGGGTGAGCACCAGGCCGAAGAACGTCACCCCCAGCATTCCCGAGAACACCGCCACACCCATCGCGTGCCGCATCTCGGCACCCGCGCCGCTGGAGAACACCAGCGGCAGCACGCCCATGATGAAGGCGAACGACGTCATCAGGATGGGACGGAGCCGGATCCGGGCGGCTTCGAGGGCCGAATCAATCACGGACCGGCCCTGCAGGTGCAGCTCGCGGGCGAACTCCACGATCAGGATTGCGTTCTTGCAGGCGAGCCCGATGAGCACCAAAAACCCGATCTGAGTGAAGATGTTGTTGTCGCCCTTGGTGAGGTACACGCCTCCGATGGCGCAGAGCAGCGACATCGGGACGATCAGGATGACCGCGAGCGGCAGGGTCCAGCTCTCGTACTGTGCCGCAAGCACCAGCAGAACCAGCAGCACGCAGAGCGGGAAGATGAACACGGCCGTGTTGCCGGCCAGCCGCTGCTGGTACGAGAGGTCGGTCCACTCGTAGCCGATGCCGTTGGGCAGCACCTCGCGCATTAGTCCCTCGATTGCCTCCTCCGCCTGGCCCGAGCTATAGCCCGGGGCAGGCCCGCCGTTGATGTCGGCCGCGGGATACCCGTTGTACCGCGTGGCCTGGTCCGGCCCACGCGACTGCTTCACCTGCACCACCGACCCCAGCGGCACCATCGCGCCCGCGGCGTTCCGGACCTTGAGCTGGGCGATGTTGTCCGCGGTAGCGCGGAACTGCGCGTCGGCCTGCACCTTCACCTGGTAGGTACGGCCGAACTTGTTGAAGTCGTTGACGTACACCGAGCCGAGGTAGGCCTGCATGGTCTGAAACAGGTCGGTCAGTACGATACCCTCGCGCTTCACCTTCTCCCGGTCCACCTCCACCTCGAGCTGCGGCACGTTGACCCGGTACCCGCTGAAGACTCCGGCCAGCGCCGGCGTCTGCCAGGCGCGAGCCAGCAGCTTCTGAGTGGCGTCATTGAGCGCCGCTTCTCCCAGCCCGGCCCGGTCCTCCAGCTCCAGCTTGAAGCCGCCCACCTGACCAAGGCCGTTGACCGGCGGCGGCGGGAACACGGCGACGAAGGCATCCTGAATGCCGCCGAACTTGGCGTTCAGGGCGCCGGCGATGTTGAGTCCGTACTCGTCCTTCCCGTGCCGCTCATCGAATGGCTTGAGCGGGAAAAACACGATGCCGGCGTTCGGCGCATTCACGAAGCCGTTGATGGAGAGGCCGGGAAACTGCACCGCGTTCTCCACCCCGGGCTGCTTCATGCCGATGTCGGCCATCTGACGAATGACTTTTTCGGTCCGATCGAGGGTCGCGGCATCGGGCAGCTGGGCGAACGCTACCAGGTACTGCTTGTCCTGCGTCGGTACGAACCCCTTCGGCACCTTGGAGAAGCCGACGTAGGTTAGCACGAGCAGCACGGCATAGACCGCGAGCACTGAGCCCTTCCGGCGTATCACTCCGCTCACGGCAGAGCCATAGCGCTCGGACCCGCGGGTAAACGCCCGATTGAAGGGGCGGAACAGCCAGCCGAGGCCCCGGTCCAGCCAGCGAGTGAGCCGGTCCGGCGGCGCGCCGTGCGGCTTCAGCAGGATGGCGCTCAGCGCCGGCGACAGAGTGAGCGAGTTGATCGCCGAGATTACCGTGGAGAACGCAATGGTGAGCGCGAACTGGCGGTAGAACTCCCCGGTCAAGCCACTGAGGAACGCCACCGGCACGAACACGGCGCACAGCACCAGCCCGATCGCGATGATCGGCCGGCTCACCTCATCCATGGCTTTGTGGGCGGCCTCGCGGGGTGAGAGCCCGGCCTCGATGTTCCGCTCCACGTTCTCGACCACCACGATAGCATCATCCACCACGATGCCGATGGCCAGCACCAGCCCGAAGAGCGACAGGGTATTGATGGAGAACCCGAACATCAGCAGGATGGCGAACGTGCCCACGATGGAGACGGGCACCGCCACCAACGGGATGACCGAGGCTCGCCAGGTCTGGAGGAACAGCACCACCACCAGCACCACCAGTAGGATCGCCTCGAACAGCGTCTTCACTACCTCACGGATGCCGTCCCGCACGTTGACGGTCGGGTCGTAGACGATTCGATAGTCGACACCCTGCGGGAAGTTGCCCTTCAGCTCCTCCATTGTCTTGCGGACCGTATTCGACAGCTCCAGCGCATTGGAGCCCGGCGCCTGGAAGATGCCGATACCCACCGCCTCCTTGCCGTTCAAGAGCGAGCGGAGCGCGTAGTCACCCGCGGACAGCTCGATCCGGGCGACGTCCTTGAGCCGGGTGAGCTGGCCGTTGTCGCCGGTCTTGAGAATGATGTTCCCGAACTCCTCCGCCGTCGCCAGCCGGCCCCGCGCGTTGATGCTGAGCTGGTAGTCCACCGACACCGGCATCGGCGGTCCACCGACCACGCCGGCCGCCACCTGGACGTTCTGTTCCCGGATCGCGCTCACCACATCGGTGGCCGCGAGACCGCGGGCCGCGATCTTGCCCGGGTCGAGCCAGACCCGCATCGAGTAGTCACCGCCGCCGAACACCTCGACCTGCCCGATGCCGGGGATCCGGGCCAGCACGTCCTTCACCTGCAGCAGGCCGTAGTTCCGGAGATAGGTCACGTCGTAACGGTTCTCCGGGGAGAGCAGGTGCACCACCATGATGAAGTTGGGCGAGCTCTTCACCGTGGTCACACCGAGCTGCCGCACCTCCTCCGGAAGCCGGGGGAGCGCCTGGCTGACCCGGTTCTGCACCTGGACTTGCGCCAGATCAGGGTCGGTCCCCACCCGGAAGGTCACCGTCAGGGTGAGCACGCCATCCGAAGTGGACTGGGAGGACATGTAGAGCATGTTCTCCACCCCGTTGATCTGTTCTTCCAACGGCGTGGCGACGGCCTCGGAGATCACCCGCGGGTTGGCGCCGGGATAGACCGCGCGCACCACGACGGAGGGCGGCACAACTTCGGGGTATTCACTGATCGGCAGCCCGAACATCGCGATCAGACCGCCGATGAAGATCACGATCGACACCACGGCCGCGAAGATCGGCCGGTCGATGAAGAAGCGGGAGAATCGCATGGTTATTGCCCCTGCCCCGCATCCGGCGTCACTGAATCAGCCGCCGTCATGTCGGTGAGTGTCGGTGCCACCTTCATCCCGGGCCGGACCCGCATGAGCCCGTTCACCACCACGCGCTCTCCTGGCTGCAGGCCGGAGTCGACGATCCGGAGGCCATCCACCAGCTTGCCCGGCACCACCGGTCGGTACATCAGACTGTCGCCCGGACCGACCACCAGGACGAACTTCCGGTCCTGATCGGTGCCGATCGCCGCGTCGCGCACCAGCAGCGCCTTCTTCTTCTCCGTACCCACCAGCTTGACTCGGGCGAAGAGTCCCGGTGTCAACGCCCGTGACTTGTTGGAGAAGACCGCCCGCGTCCGGATGGTGCCGGTGTTGGGATCGACCTGGTTATCCACGAAGTCGAGCCGGCCCTCGTGGGGAAAGCCGGTCTCGTTCGCCAGGCCCAGGTACACCGGCAGCCGCGCTGTGCGCCAGTTGGACCCGCTACTCTTGGCCTGACCGGCATAGCGGAGATAGGTCTGCTCATCGCTATCGAAGTAGACGTACATCGGATCGAGCGACACGACTGTGGTGAGCAGCGTCGCGGGCGAGGCCTGCACCAGATTGCCGGGCGTAACCAGCGCATTGCTCACCCGGCCGGCGATGGGGGAGCGGACCCGGGTCCACTCCAGGTTGAGCCGGGCAGTTTCCACCGCGGCCTCCGCTGCCTTCACACTCGCGCCGCCCTGCGCTTCGGCGCTGGTGCGGCTGTCGTATTCCTCGCGCGAGATGGCCTGCGCCTTCACCAGCTTGCCGGCGCGCTGTACGTCGCTCGCGGCCAGGGACGCGGCCGACTTTGCCCGCTCCAGCTCGGCTTCGGCCCGGGCCAGCTCGGCCTGGTAGGGCCGGGGATCGATCTCGAAGAGCACCTCTCCCTTTTTGACCTCCCGGCCTTCGGTGAAGGTCACGCGCCGGATGTAGCCGTCCACCCGGGGCCGGATCTCCACCTGGTCCACCGCTTCGAGCCGGCCGGTAAACTCATCCCACTCCGCGACCTCGCGTTCCGGTACCGGGGCAACCGTCACTGGCTGCACCGGAGCCGCGGCGGGAGCTTTGTCCTCCGCGCGGCTGGTGAGGGTCAGCGCTGCGAGCGAGAGACCAGCCAGACCGAGGGTGCCAGTGATAACGATTCGCCGAGTCCGCATGTTGCCGTGCCTCCAAAAGGAATTGCCATCTTTTGCTTCACCCATCTACTCGTCGTTCGAGCGGTGCCAATTTCGACGTGCACTGTTGCTGCCGCTCAGCTGTTGCCTCGTTTGACAGTTCGATAACCATCTAACTTCAACCTACAAAAAAGCTTCCGCGCCTTGTCCACACGTACTTCAGGCTACGGAAGCCTTGGTTTTTCCACCGGCCCGGCGCAGCAGCTCGGCGGTGTACGCCTCCAGTACGTCCCGACGCACTTCACACTGGAGGAACTGGCCTTCCCGGCGCGACTCCACCAGGCCGGCGCGGACTAATTCCTTGATATGATGAGAGATGGTGGCTTTGGAGACGGGAAATTCTTCCCGGAGCTTGGTGCAGGCGCACTCCCGCTCGCCCGCAATCACCTCGAGCACGGCCATGCGCCGCGGATCGGCCAGCGCTTTGGCGATCAGCTCGAACTGTTTCTCGGTCAGCGTCGACCGCCCTGCTCCGGTGGATTTCACAGTTCAATGGTTATCGAACTGTCTTCCTCCTGTCAAGAGGGGCTCAAACCACTGCACCACATAATCGCCGACGCTTCAGGTGGGACCCTGAAGCCCCCACCGGTCCTTATCCGGAGGAACTTCCGGGTTTCTGAGCGGCGGGATCTTACTGGTGAAGGGGACTCCGGTGATCCGGTCGGTGTTGTCATCTCGCACCCGGTAGGCGGCCGGGAAGTCGTCGGTCTGCTCCATCCATTCCTGCAGCACCGCAGCCAGCTGCCGCACCTGTTTCGCATAGCGCGGCTCGTCGGCCACGTTCCGGAGCTCCCACGGATCGGTCTCGAGGTCGTACAGCTCGAGCCGGGCACGGGGGGCCTCGAACAGCCGACGCTGCGCCGGAGTGAGCCGGCCGGCTTTGGCCCGCGCGCGCAGCACACGAAAGGACGGACTGGCTCCGATATCGGCCGCGGTGCAGAGCGGTAGCTCGGTGTAGGCGTCGGTTCGGATCAGCTTGAACCGGGCGGTGCGCACGGCGCGTTGGTGCTCGTCGCAGTCGTGCCAGTTGCGCTCGCTGAACACGTGACTCCGACCTTGATACGTCTCGGAATGGCCGAGCAGGCCGCGGAAGCTCCGGCCCTGCATCGTCTGAGGCGCCGGCGCCCCCGCCACGTCCAGCAGCGTGGGGGCCAGATCTACCGTGCTCACCAGGCCCCGGTCATACACCGAGCCTGCGCGAATGACCGAAGGCCAGGAGAAGATGAGGGGGGTGCGGATACCGGCGTCGTAGAGGGTTCCCTTCTCCCGAGGAAACGGGGCACCGTTATCGCTGAAGAACACCACCAGCGTGTTCTCCCTGAGCCCCCGCCGTTTCAACTCCGCCAGCATCGCTCCGACGGCGTCGTCCATGTTCGCGATGGTGTCGTAGTAGCGCACCAGATCGCCTCGCGTCTCCGTCGCGTCCACCTGATAGGGCGTCACCACCACCTGACCAGGTGAGTGTCGGTGGGACACACGATCCGGATGAAAGGGCCGGTGGGGCTGGTGAAATCCCACCCAGAGAAAGAACGGCCGATTCCCTGCCGTATCCAGAAAGCCGGGCAAGGCGACCGCGGTCCGAGGCGAGTACCACTGGAACTGCTTCTCGCCATTCGCGCCGATATGGCTCTTGGCCATCATGCCGGTGAAGTAGCCTTGATCCTGCAGATAAGAGGGCAGGATGCGCAGGCCGTCCGGAAGCGGCGTGTGCAGGTCTTCCGTTCGGGTCGTGTGCGGGTACTCGGCGCTCAGGGTACTGATGCGGGAGGGACTGCATTGCGGCGAGGTACCGAAGGCCAGTTCGACGCGGAGACCCGACCGGGCCAGGCCATCGAGGTTGGGAGTGCGGATGAATCGATTGCCCTGAACGCCGAGGTCGCGCCAGCCCAGATCGTCGGCCACGAACACCACGATGTTGGGGTGGAGTGACTGTCCTTGCGCCCACAACGGCGATGGCAGGGCTGAACACAGCGCAACAAGAGCACGCCCGAGAATCCGGGAAAACACCGGCAAGCTCATGATACAGCTCCGGGGGGATACTCGAGCTTACGACACCATGGAGCCGCGCCGGTCCGGGCCAGGGAAGCCGGCGCGTTCGGTCTGCCGCCGCTCTTTTCCGACCCAGGCTGCCACTTCCTTCCCCGGTCCACGCCGGGCCATGGCCACTGCTTGCGCCAACTGATCGGGTGCGAACGGCTTGGGGAGAAACCCGCCGATCCTCACCTCTCCGAACCGGCGAAGCGCGTCTTCGTCGGCGATCCCGCTCGTGACGATGATGGGGACATCCGGATTCAGTTCATGCATGCGGACCGCCGCCTCGGGGCCATCGAGCACCGGCATGACCAAATCGAGGAGTACCAGAACGATCTCGTCCGCACTCCGCTCGAAGAGCTCCAGGGCCTGCGCTCCGTGCTCGGCACTGAGCACAGTGTACCCCAGCTCCTCCAATGCATGCTGGATCAGGCTCCGGATGGCCACCTCATCGTCCACCACCAGCACCAGGCCTTCACCGCGGGCCGACTCGGTGATGGAGTCGCTGACCGTCATTGGCGCTGCCACGTCCTGCTCGGCCGGCAGCAATACGGTAAAGGTGCTGCCCTTGCCCTGCTCACTCTGAACGGCAATGCCCCCGCCATGTGCGCGAACGATGCCCAGTGCGGCAGCGAGTCCCAGCCCTCGCCCCATGAACTTCGTGGTGAAAAACGGATCGAAGATCCTCTGCACTGTCTCTACGTCCATGCCGCTGCCGGTGTCCCGGACCTCGACCTCGGTGTAGCGGCGTCGGGGCAGTGAAAATCCGGCGTACTTCTGGACCAGCTCGGCGTCGGCCACGTCCCGAACTCGTACCCGCACCGAGACCTCCCCCTCCTGATCGCCAATTGCCTCCGCCCCATTCAATACCAGATTCAGCATCAACTGTTGGAGCTGCCCGACGTCGGCCTCGATCGTGGGGCAGTCCTTTGGAATGTCCCGCCGGATGGTGATCTTGCGGGGGACCGTTGCCTGCACGATGGCCAGGGCATCCCGGGTTACCTGGCAGATATCCACCTGCCGGATTTCCCGACGTCCCTTCCCGGCATAGTTGAGCAGTTGCCGGACGAGATCGGCCGCTCGGTTGCCGGCCCGCTCGGCGGCCAGCAGCATCTCATCGAGGTCGCCGTCGACGTTCCGGGCCGCCAGCCGGCGGCGCACCATGGAGACATTGCCCAGGATGGCGGTCAGCACATTGTTGAAGTCGTGCGCGACACCGGCGGCGAGTACGCCGACGCTTTCCAACTTCTGCGTCTGCCGCACTGCCTCCTCCAGCTGTCGGCGGTCGGTAAAGTCGCGCACCACCTTGGCGAATCCCTGTAAGACGCCATTCTCCCGAAGCGCGACCATCACCCCTGAGGCCCAGAACCGGCTCCCATCCTTCCGGACGTGCCAGCGCTCGTCCTCCGCCCGCCCCTGATCCCTGGCCACCTGAAGCTCGATTTCCGGCACTCCAGCCTGCCGGTCCGGCGGCACGAAAATCTGCAGTGCCGGGGTGCCTTCAACCTCGTCCGGGCGAAAGCCGAACAGCCGTTCCGCCCCTCGACTCCAGCGGCGGACGCGGCCGTCAGGATCGAGGAAAATGATGCCGTAGTCCTCGGTTGTGCTCAGGAACAGGTCCAGAAGTCGATCAGTCACGATAACATCCAGGACAGAGCCTAAGGATCTTGCGTACGAGCGCACTGTGTCACCCCGCAACGCTGTGGGCGGTGACGGCAGTCACCTACTCTAAAATGTCCATTCCCGGAGGGAAGCGACCTGGAACGGACCGCCGGACGCGGCGATCAGGTAGGACGTGGTCTCGGTTGTGGTTCGCGGCGGTGGAACAGGGAGGAGGCGACCTTCAGTCTCGATCCAAATCCAGCGGGCGCCCGCAGCGACTGCAGAACACTTCGCGCGGCAGCCGGAACACCCGGCCTGCCAGGCCGAGGCGCTGATGCGTGCTGCAGTAGGGACAGGAGCCTTCGGCTGAGCGGATGATCTCCCGCTGGTTGAGCCGGAGCGCCGCGAAGATCAGACCGAGAAGGAGCGCGGCGGGGACGAGCACGAAGTGCACCAGGGGAATCGGCAGCGCGACCAGCGCGAGGGCCGCCGCCAGGCCCAGAGCAACAGCGGCGCGCCGGAGCCGTTGGCTCACGGTGAGCGTCTCTACAACGATCTCAGCGGGAGTCGGTGGACTGCCGAACCCCTTGAGCGACGCGTTGAGCGAGCGGGTAGTCAGGTCGGACCTCACAGTAAAAGCGATTCGATGCTCCAGTGTCACTTCCGAATATATAAGGGGGTCCCCGGCACTCGCGGGGCGGGCCGCGTGACCTGCTGACCTGGAGACCGTCTCTGCCCCGAGCGGGAGCGCCAAGGCCCAGCCCCGGCCGGCCACTTGTTCTTCTGCCACATGGCAGTTACTGTTATGCCATATGGCAACATCACCTGCGGCTCTCCCCGATACGCCCGATCTGGCAGAGGTCAAACGCCAACTTGCCCGCCGCACCCGGCCGGAGCACTTCTACGTGGCGCTGCTCGGACTCCGGAACTACCAGCCGATCAAGATCTACGCTCAGCTGCAGAAGGGACTGGCTTACTCCGCGCTCGAGCGGTTCCAACGGAACACCGGTCTCAACGCCACCGCCCTGGCCGAACTGATCCAGCTGCCCGCGCGCACGCTGGCACGGCGGAAGGAGGCCGGCCGGCTGCACCCGGACGAAGCGGACCGCCTGATGCGGGTGGCCCGGGTGTTCGGGCGCGCGTTGGACCTGTTCGAGGGTGAGCGTGAAGCGGCCCGGCATTGGCTCGGCTCGAAGCAATCGCTGCTGGGCAACTTGGTTCCCCTGGAGCTGGCGGGCACTGACGTCGGGGCGCTCGAGGTGGAGCACCTGATCGGCCGGCTCGCGCATGGGATTCCCGCCTAGCGCTGGCTATGCTCAGCGCCTGGCGCATCTGCAAGGCTCGGTATGCCACCAGGGCATTTGACGGTGAAGGCGCCCGAGTCTATGGCGGGCGGTGGAACAGTCCGGGAACCCGGGTGGCGTACGCGTCAGAATCGGTTGCCCTGGCAACGCTGGAGGTGCTGGTAGGCCTTCAGGACACTTCGCTGCTCACGTCCTATTCCCTGATCAAGGTCGAGTTCGCCCGGGATCTGGTCGAGACCGTGGATCGCCGGAGACTACCCATCAGCTGGAGCCACCATCCACCGACGCCGGAGACGCAACGGATCGGGGATCTCTGGATCGCGGAGGTACGCTCTGCCGTGCTCGAGGTGCCCAGCGCGGTGGTAGAGGCGGAGCACAACTTCTTGTTCAACCCCACCCACGAACAGTTCAGCCGAATCCTCGTCCACCGGCCCAAACCGTTCCGGCTCGACCCTCGTCTGGTGCGGTAGCTACCCCGCTGATCCAGCGTCAGCCGAGTGACCACCGTCACCCGGGAGGCTAACCCAGGCTGCTACACTGGCACTATGACCGACGCCACCCAGCCTCTCGTCTCTGTTGTCATTCCTGCCTACGTGGCGACCCCGCGTCAAGCCGAGCTGCTCGCTGAGACGCTCGACACGGTGGCGGGCCAGAGCTGCTCGGACTTCGAGACCTTGGTCGTAGATGACGGGTCACCGCTCGGCATCGAGCGGATCGTGGCGGGGCGGCCCAAGACCGTGATGCTGCGGCAGCCCAATGGTGGATCCGCCAGGGCGCGCAACACCGGGATTGCCGCGAGTCGCGGACGCTACCTCATATTTCTGGACGCGGATGACCACCTGCTTCCTCCGGCGCTCGAGGCGGGACTCGCTGCCTTAGCGGAGCACGCTGAGTGCGGATTCGTGGTGGGCGGCCGCGAGGAGATGGCCTACGAAGGTGATCCCGTGCCTTGGTCGGTACCGGCGATGCCGCGCGAGAGCAGTCTGTACGAGATCCTGCTGGGGTTCGACTGGTACATCATTCCACCTTCGTCCGCCATGTTCCGGCGCGAGATCGTGGACCAGTCGGGCGGATTCCGCGATCCCTGGGGCGCCGACGATCTGGATTTCTATCTGCGCGTGGCGCGTCGCGCGTTGGGGTGGTGCTACGAACGGCCGGCGGTGACCCGGTACCGCCGGTACAGTGCCAGCTCTTCGCGAGACGGGGAGCGAATGCTGCACAGCATTCGGGTGGTCTACGATCGTCAGCGCGATGTGGTGCGAGGCGACCCTGCTCTGGAGGCGGCGTTCGAACGGGGACTGGAGCGGCTGACTGCCATTTTCACTGAGTGCCTGGTGGAGAATGTGGAGGACCGACTCCGGGCGCATCAGTGGAGGCGTGCGGCTCGAGCGGCGGCCCTCCTGGGAAGGGAGAATCCCCAACGACTGGCCGGTCTGGCTAAAAGGGTGCTGGTGAGGTCTCGGTCCTCTCGACGCAGCCCGGCACAGTAGTCCCGTCGCCGGCCTCCGCGGGGGGTTGAGCGCCAGGAGACTGGGCACCAGCTCGGACCCCCAACAGATCAAAGCAGAACGTCACTCGGTCGGCGACCTTGACGGTCCCAGCAGGTCCTCCGCTGTACGGCTTAATTCCGAAATCGGTTTGTTTGGCGGTGAAGGTTCCCCGGGCTCGAATCGTATCCGGCCCGATGGTGACATCCGCGGTCACCGGGATCTGCCGGGTAGTACCCTCCAGAGTGACCCTGAGCCGCATGTCCATTTTTCCGCTCTTTGCGCTGAGCGAGTCGGCGGCGAACGTCATCTCGGGGTACTTCTCGACGTGCAGAACCTCTGTTCGCATGGCCTGCGTCACCTTGCGGATCTCAGCCGTGTCCGGTGGGGTCAGGACTTCGAGGCTCTTCGTCGGGACCTTGAGCCGCAGAGATGACGCAGGTGTGCCCGGATGGTAGACGAGTTGACCGGCGACTGCCCCTGCCCGGATGACATGACTGTGGCCCGCAAATCCCAGGAGACCGGATTTCCCCGTTTTGACCACCAGGCGACTGCCGGGACTCACATGGTACACAACGGAGTCGGGCGGAGCTTGGTCCCGCACCTCCCGGGGAAATCCGGGCAGGTGTGACATGAGCAGCAGGAAATAACGGAGAGTTGTTATCACTGGAGAAAAGGGCTCCACGCAGGAGCCCAGTGCGCCGCGTAGAAATCGAACCTACAACCTAGTGATTGAGAGCGAGTAGGCGCAACTATACCATTCCACGCGGGGTATGTCCGTTACTTGTTCCGTGTAGCTCGCTAATGGACATCCCGCTTCTTCTTTCCGGCAGGCCGCAGGTTGCCATCTACGTGTCCATCGGTTCCGGCTACAGCTCAATCTGAGCTCCCAGTTCGACCACCCGGTTCGGCGGGAGGCAGTAGAATGAGGTTGCAGTCCGCGCGTTCCGATGCATGACGGCAAAGAGCCGCTCGCGCCACAACGCCATGCCGGGCTTGTCACTGGGTATAAGGGTCTCGCGGCCCAGAAAATATGTTGTCTCTAGGTGCTTGAATTCCAATCCTTGCTGCCGCAATCCCGCCAGGGCTCTGGGCACATCTGGCTCTTCCATGAAACCGTAGCGCAGCGTGATGCGGTAAAAGCCCGCGCCCAGGTCCTCGACCTTCGCGCAATCGCTGCCCGCCAGGTGCGGAACGTTCGCAGTATCCACCACCAAAAAGACCACCCGTTCGTGAAGCACCTTGTTGTGCTTCAGATTGTGCAGCAGTGCCGGCGGAGTCGCGGTGGGATCGCTGTACATGAATACCGCTGTCCCGGGCACCCGGGCCGCGGAATTGCCGTGGACATCTTTAAGGAAGAGCTCCACCGGCAGCACTACGTCGTCCAGCCGCTCCCGCAGTATCACTCGGCCCCGCTTCCAGGTGGCCATCAATCCGAAAATCATTGCTCCTACCACCAGCGGGAACCAGCCGCCATGGGGGATCTTGATGAGATTGGCCCCCCAGAACGCGAGGTCGATCACCAGGAAGGTGCCAGTCACGAGGATGACGGCCGGAAGTCTCCATTGCCACCGCTCCCTCGCGACCACGAAGAAGAGCAGGGTAGTGATCACCATCGTGGTGGTAACCGCAACGCCGTAGGCGGCGGCGAGTCTGCTGGAGGTGCCGAAACCGACGACCAGGCCGATGCAGGCGAGCATCAGGAGCCAGTTGACGGCCGGGATATAGATCTGCCCGTACTCCCGAGCCGACGTGTGATCGATGGTCACCCGGGGGATGTAGCCCAGCTGCACCGCCTGCATGGTGAGCGAAAACGCGCCCGAGATCAGTGCCTGCGAGGCAATTACGGTCGCGGCGGTCGCGATCACGACTACGGGATAGAGCGCCCACGGAGGAACCATCCGGTAGAATGGGTTCTCCACCGCGGCGGGGGTGTGAATCAACAGTGCGCCCTGGCCGAAGTAGTTGAGCAGCAAGGCGGGCAGCACGATGAGGAACCACGCCAGCCGGATCGGACGCCGGCCGAAGTGCCCCATGTCCGCATACAAGGCCTCGCCGCCCGTCACCACCAGAAACACCGATCCGAGCACCACGAACCCACGCCAGCCGTTCTGCGCGAAGAATCCAACGGCGTGCGCCGGGTTGGCGGCCGCAAGCACCTGCGGTTCCCGCGCGATGTGCCACACACCAAGCCCGGTGAGGATCAGAAACCAGAGCAGCGTGACGGGCCCGAAAACCTTGCCCACCCGGGCGGTTCCGTAATGCTGAGAGAGGAAGAGTCCGATCAGAATCGCGATCGTGATCGGGATGATATAGGGCTGGAACAGGGGAGTCGCCACCTCCAGTCCTTCCACCGCGCTCAGGACCGAGATGGCCGGGGTGATCGCGCCATCGCCGTAGAGGAGCGCCGTGCCGAAGAGACCGAGCATCACCAGGCCCGACCGGCGGCTGCGCTCGCGTATACCCATCGGTGTGCACAGCGCGGCGAGCGCTAGGATGCCACCCTCTCCGCCATTATCGGCCCGGAGGATGAACCCCAGGTACTTGACCGAGATCACCAGGATCAGCGACCAGAAGATCAGGGACAGCACACCCAAGATGTTCTCGGGAGTGGGAGCGATCCCATGATGTGGGTGGAAGGACTCTCGCACGGCATAGAGCGGGCTGGTGCCGATGTCCCCGTACACAATGCCCAGGGCCGTGAGGGATAGCAGAGCCAGATATCTGCCTCGAGGCGCCTGGGGCTTGCTGGAATCAGATCGGTTCAGAGAAGCTCATCCGTCAGTGAGTGGGAGAATACTGGCCTCCCCATCGGGGCCTGTCAGGCGCAACCGCGCAGTTTTGATGAAATCTTGATGTGGCTCTGGAGTAGCTTTCGGGGGGTGGTTGCCAGGTCAGGAGGATATGACGCCAGATAATGGAAAGCCCCCGAAGAGGCGGCAGCTCGCCGGGATGGACTACGTCCCGGCGTTCGGAATCATTGCGCTGGCTACCGCGCTCGGCCTTCTCCTCCGGCCCGAGCTCCAGACCACGGATCTCGCGATGCTTCTGCTCCTCGCTGTCGTGGTGGTCGCCTACCGGCATCGGCGCGGGCCCGCAGTGTTCGCGTCACTGCTCAGTATCGCCGCCTTCGATTTCTGGTTCGTCCCGCCCTATCACACGCTCTTCGTACACGACACCGCCTACCTTCTCACCTTTGGGGTGATGCTCGCGGTGGCATTGGTGATGACCCAGCTCACCGCCAGAATCCGGGAGCAGGTGGAGGATGCCTGCGAGCGGGAACGGCAGACAGCCGAGCTCTTCGCCTTAAGTCGCGAATTGGCCGGCACGTCGGGTTTGACTTCCCAGACAGCTGTGCTTGCCCGACACGCGGTGCAGGTCGTTCCCGGCAATGCAACTGTCCTCCTGCCAGACCCGAGCAACGGGCGTCTCCCTCATCCCAGGAGCCACGATGAGACCGACGGTGTCGCGCTGCGGGTTGCCGCGGATTGGGCCTTCCAGCACGGAGAGAGTACCGGCTGGAGCACTCACCAGTGCGCCGAGGCCGAGGCTCTGGTTATTCCCCTGAACAGCTCCACTGGCATCCTCGGAGTTCTGGTCCTGACCCCGGACTCTCCCGATCAGCCGTTGACGGCGGCGGATCGGCGCATCCTGGAGGCCCTGGCTGGACACGCCGCTCTGGTTTTCGAGCGCACGATGCTGGCGGAGGGACACGATCAGGCGCGGGTCGAGGTGGAGTCGGAGCGGCTGCGCACCGCGCTGCTGAGCTCGCTGTCTCACGATCTGCGTACCCCGCTCGGCAGTATCGAGGGAGCAGCCAGCAGCCTGCTGGAGGACTCCAGTGGGGGACCCGGAATGATCCAGCGGGAAATGGCAGAGACGATTCTGGAGGAGTCCCGGAGGATGAACCGCCTGGTCACTAACCTGCTGGACATGGTCCGGGTAGAGACTGGCGCGCTGGCCGTGCAGAAGGCGTGGCAACCGCTCGAGGAAGCGCTAGGAGTGGCGCTCCTCCGCCTGGAAGAGCGTCTGTCCAACCATCCTGTTCAGACCCGCCTCCCGGCCGACCTGCCGCTGGTACCCATTGACGAGCTGCTCATCGAACAGGTCTTCATCAACCTGCTGGAGAATGCAGCCAAGCACACAGCTCCAGGTACGCCTATAACAATTTCCGCCTGGGCAGGGGACGGCGCCGTAGAGGTCGAGGTCGCGGACAAAGGTGGGGGCATTCCCAGTGGTGAAGAGGAGATGATCTTCCGCAAGTTTCACCGGACCGCACGCACCGACTGGCTCAGCCCGGCTGGCGGCTCGGGTCTGGGATTGACCATCTGCCGGGGAATCATCACTGCGCATGGCGGCCGGATCTGGCTGCACCGGCATGGCGGTCCGGGTGCGGCGTTCCGGTTCAGCCTGCCACTCGAAGGGCCTCCGCTGACCACCTTGCCTGAGCAAGTGCTGGAAGGCGCGCACTGATGGGCACAGCGATCCCGCTGGTCCTAGTGATCGAAGATGAGCCCCAAATGCGCCGCTTCCTCCGAGGCGCGCTCCGGACCCATCAGTACCACGTGGTTGAAGCGGCTTCCGCACGGGAAGGGATCGCACAGGCGGCGGGGCGAAACCCGGACGTGGTGTTGCTTGATCTCGGCTTGCCCGATCTCGATGGGCTGCATGTCACCCAGGAAATCCGGCGATCCAGCCGCACTCCTATCATCGTGATCTCCGCCCGGGGACAGGAGCATGACAAGGTGACGGCCCTGGATCTTGGCGCGGACGATTATCTCACCAAGCCGTTCGCGGTTCCAGAGCTCCTCGCCCGAATCCGGGTCGCCCTGCGACACTCGGCTCTGCCGGCCGGCAGCAATGGCGAGTCACAGTTTCGAGCCGGTGAACTCCAGGTGGACCTCATCCGTCGGCAGGTGTTCCTGGGTTCGGAGGAGGCGCATCTCACCCCGACCGAATACAAGCTGCTCACGACTCT
>Ga0307416_100000415_pt1 | contig 21703 bp, 21 predicted proteins | sample DK1Cmetagenome_2_FD_203821 | JGI IMG/M metagenome (GOLD analysis project Ga0307416, IMG submission 203821) | Maize rhizosphere microbial communities from greenhouse at UC Davis, California, United States - DK15-C-3 | ecosystem: Host-associated > Plants > Roots > Rhizosphere > Soil | place...
AGACCGGCCCGCACGCGGCCATCTACCGCGGCAACGAGAAACACAATCACCAGAAAAACCAGCAGGCGCCACCCGGCCCGGAGGCGGCGTTCCCGTGCATTCCAGAACAGATTTGCGATAGGACTCAAGGTGAGGAGACTCCCCGTCCACAGCAGTCCTCACAATAGCCGCTCAAGCGGCGCCAGACGCGGCCACAAGCACTCGGGATGCTAATGCAGCTCCGGGGAAGCCGACTGATGGGTCCCAGCCGGGTTGGCAGTGAGGGCAGGAGCTCTACGGCTCCGGTCAGGCGCCGCGAGTGAACGAGGAGGCTCCAGGGCTCGCTTGAAGCCTCCTCGACGGGCGAGCGCCGACACTTTGCCAGGGCTGCCACACTCACCGCCCCCGGATCACCTCGGAACGCATAGAGTGATCATGGGCCGATCCACAATCCCGAGACTGAGCAATGGAGAGCGTCAATATGCGGCCATTCGGCTTTGGGTTTGTTCTACTCCTGGTGGTTGCTGGCTGTACCTACTCCCCATCAAGGGACTCTACGCCCGGCACCACCCCAAGCGCGACGCCTGCGACGAGTGCAGGCACGGGCGCCGGTTTCCCGTACGAGCCGCCCCGCCTGGGATCATGGTCAAGGATGCCTTCACCGCGGTACTGGTCCAAGTAGCTGGCCCGCCGACGTTTCCCGTCGCCGGATCCGACGGCAAGTTCCACGTTGCGTACAACGTCGTGCTGCAGAACGCGTCGCGTGTCCCGGCGACGATCCACAAGCTCGAGGTCGTCGATGCCACCAATCCCACGGAGGTCATCGCCTCGTTTTCGGCGAAGCAGCTAGTTGACCCCGCCTGCGGCTTCGGCGACTGTAACCGGCTGCGAGCCATGCCCTCCGCGCCGGTGCAGAACGCGATGATCCCACCCCAGGAGGCGCGAGTGCTCTTCGTCGACTTCGCCTTTGACTCCCTGCAGGCGGCGCCGAAGTTTGTGATGCACCACCTGACCTTCGACGGGGCGTCCAGCCCAGTGACGTCAAGTCCGGTTTCGGTCGACTACACAGTGACGCCGTTGAGTATCTCGGCTCCCGGACCAGTCGTCATGGGGCCGCCACTTAAGGGAAAGAACTGGATCGCGCTAAATGGATGCTGTGAACCAGGTTGGCCTCATCGCAGCACACCGCTTCCCCTGAACGGCAGCCTGCTGGGCGGCCAGCTGTTCGCCATCGACTGGAAGCAGACCAACGACAAGGGCGCCTTCTACACCGGTGACAAGACCAAGAACGAGAGCTACGTGGACTACGGCTCAGAGATCATCGCGGTCGCTGACGGGACGGTGACTTCCACTCTGGACGGGCAGGATGCCAACGCTCCGGGGGTGTTGCCCGCCGACGATCCGGTGCTGGGGCCAAAGTTAACGGTGGAAAACGTGGACGGTAATCACATCGTGCTAGACATCGGCAGCGGCGCCTACGTTTTTTACGCCCACCTGTTAAAGGGCAGTCTGCTGGTCAAGGAGGGCGACAAGGTCCGCAAGGGCCAAGTTTTGGCCAAATTGGGCAACACCGGCAACGCGAACGCCTCACACCTGCACTTCCATGTCATGAACGGCCCGTCGGTCCTCGGTAGCTCAGGCATCCCATACGTGATCGACGCGTTCGAGTATCAGGGCCAGATCTCCGCCCAGCAGCTGGCCGACGCAGACGACTACCTTACCGGCAACTTTTTCGGCCAGGGCCGTCTGGCTACCCCGGAATCCCGCGAGGACCAGCTGCCCATGGCGTGGTCCATCGTGAACTTCCCCGGCTGATCGGCGACTGAAACACCGGCCCTGCCGCGTCGCGGTACATGCAGCTGTCCCTATGCATCTTAGTGACGCGGACTTGCGGCAGCGTGCCGACGCAGCTCGCCGCGTAGTCGATCCGCCGATCCTGATGGAGACGGCCACCTGGTCGAGCGCTGGCCGACTCGATTGGTAGGTGAAAGAACGGCAGGAATCGTGGGGTCGCATACGCGGTGCAGACGGCCGTCAACCGTGGATCAAAGCTGTGGATCTTCGTCCCATACAGTCCGCCGGTCAGCCGTAAGGTTTGGCCACGGAGCCAACAGTTCCCAGCAGGCGAAGGCCGTGACGCAGCTGATCCTGAGCGCAGTCGAGGAGACGAGCCGGAGCCAGCCTTAACGTGACAGTGCTCTGGTCGGCATCCAGAACGCCCGTTCCATGCCCGCTGGCTCTGTGTGACACGGTGGATTGCTGCTGATCCCTTTGACGGGATCGCCGTATGGCACGACAACGAGCCAAGCAACAATCGAAGCATGAGTGCTGCGACTACGTCCGCTTGGCTTCGATCCAGCGACGAGGGCCCGATCCTAGGAATCCCATTAGCTGGGCGGATCGCGGCAGCTGCAGCACTGGTACTCGGCAGTGGTTGCCAGGCAGTCGCGTTCCTGCTCGCCCAGACGCCAACAGATTCTACGGAATGGCTGACCTGGATAGTGAACAACCCTGGATGTGGGCAACTGTCCAAGCTGTTCGACGTGCTCGCAATGCCCTTCCTTATCGCAACGGCGGCTGTCTACATCACGCTCGGATGCAAGCGCTCCCCGAGGCTCGCATGGATCGCGGGGGTTGCTTTGGGTGCGGGACTCGTGGGTTTGGCGGTGCTGCAGGGCTGGGAGGTTTTCGCGTACAACTTCGTCACACAGGGTGTCCTTTCGCCAGCAGAGGTCGCCAATGCGGTCGATAACATCGCCTCCTCGCCGGCGGGTGTCGCTGTCATGTTGCTCTTCTTTAGTGCTCGGCTTTGGGGGGCTGCTCGCAACCCTGTTTTCACTTTGGCGGTCGCAGGCTGTCCCGCGGGTCGCTGTACTGATCTTGCTCATGGGATTTGTCATCGACATCGCCGGACGTGGAACCGAAGGACATTTGATCACCTTCGTGGGAGCGACCTGGATCGCGGTCACCATCTTGCGCTGAGGCAAGTTAGCCCAAACCGATGATGCTCAGCTGCCGTAATCACCGGTCTCGGCTGCGACTGTTGGGTCTTCGTCCCGGCAGCGGCTCACAGCATGACCTCTGGTTGTCATTCGTCGTTGGTCGCGCCTGCCTGCGCGCTCCACAGCAGCCGGTGGTAACTTCGCGATCAGGTGCCTAGGCGGTGGGGGTCAGACGATGTCAGACATAACTGTCGAGCGGTCGGCGAGCGAGGTCAGCGTTGAACCGCTGCGTGAGCAGGTGCGAGGCCAGGTGCTCACCGGTGAAGACGCGGGCTACGACGAGGTGCGCGCCGTTCACAACGGCATGTTCAGCAAGTGGCCCCTGGCCGTGCTCCGCGCCGAGCAGGTAACTGACGTCATCGCGGGCGTGAACTTCGCCCGCGACAACGGGCTCGAGCTGGCCGTCCGGAACGGCGGACACAGCGGACCCGGGTTTGGCACCAACGACCGTGGCCTGGTGATCGACATGACACCGATGCATACCGTACATGTCGACCCACGGAACAAGACGGCCCGCGCTGACGCCGGCGCCACCTTAGGCGACTTCAACCACGCAACCCACGCATTCGGACTGGCGACAACGGGCGGCATCATCTCGACCACCGGCATCACCGGCCTGACCCTCGGAGGCGGTATCGGCTACCTGTCGCGGGCATACGGACTTTCCATCGACAACCTCCTCTCCGCCGACGTGGTCACCGCCGACGGAAAGTTCCTCACCGCCAGCGCCCAGGAGAACGAGGACCTGTTCTGGGGTTTGCGCGGTGGCGGCGGGAACTTCGGCGTGGTGACCGCGCTGGAATACCAGCTACACAATGTGGATCAGGTGTTCGCCGGCCCGATCTTCTACAACCTGGAAGACGCCGCAGCGCTGTTCCGCATGTTCGACGAATTCATCCAAAACGCGCCAGAGCAGTTCGGCGGTTTCCCCGGTTTCCAGATCGCCCCGCCCTTGCCCTTCATCCCAGAAGACCGGCAGGGTGACACACTCGCCTTGGCCGTGGTGCATTGGGCCGGTCCGCTCGACCAAGCCCAAAAAGTCCTTCAGCCCTTCTGGGATGTCGCTCCGATCGTTGCCAACGGAACCGGACCGCTCCCCTACCCGGCACTGAACTCAGCCTTCGACGCCCTCTATCCGAAGGGCATCCGCGCCTACTGGAAGGGTGCCTTCGTCAAGGAGCTTCCGGACGAAGCCATCGCTGCGCATGTCGAGCATGGGTCCAAGGTTCCGGAGGTGAGCGCCACCATGCACATGTACCCGATCAATGGCGCTTGTCACCGCGTCGGACCTACGGACACTGCCTTTGCCTACCGCGAGGCCAGGTATGGCATGGTCTTCCTCGCTTCATGGACTGACCCCAGCAAGGACGCCGAGCGCATTGAGTGGGTACGTGACTACTACCAGGCGCTAGCCCCGTACTCAGAGGCCGGCGGCTACATCAACTTCATGCAAGACGACGATTACGACAAGATCCAGGACAACTACCGCCAGAACTACGATCGCCTGGTCCAAGTCAAGCGAACCTACGATCCCGGCAACCTCTTCCACCTCAACCAGAACATCACACCCTAAGGGTCAGCGAATCCGCCGTACTGATCCGACGCAGCCGATAACTGGGACCGCCGACCACGTCCTTGAGGACTGCGCCGTTACGGTGACGCCGTGGACGTTGAGCGCAGCCGACTTGTACGCCCAAGGTCGAACGCTGAGCCCACATTGGTGCCTAGCTGGGCGTTCCCTGGACCGCTGTCGGCCATCAGCTTCGTCGTTCCGGTGTCACCATGCGTCGCCAGCACCTGGTCACTGACTTCCCTGCTCATCAGCTTCAGGCATGAGTCCTAGACCTGGTCACCCGCCGCTGCTGCTCGTGAGCTCACCGGCCTCGATCGACTGCCGCAAACCTGCATTGATGAACCACTCCGAATAGATCGGGTGCCGCACGATCGTGTACGGCAAGCCACTGTTTCGGATGGCCCGCTCGATGGCGTGGTGGTCGGCCAATCCGCGTTCATTGGCGACATCGGCTCCCGCCCGCTGGTGTAGAGGAGATGGCCAACGCCGCTGGCCCGCGCCGCGGCAACGACGTTGTGGTGCTGCCGCATCCGCTCCCCAGAGTCAAAGCTGGGCGCGGAGATGAACAGCAGCCGATCGGCGCCGTCGAATGAGTCCCGGAGGATGTCAGGTTCCTCACAGTCGCCGTACCAAACCTGTACGCCCCGATCGGCCAAATCCGCGGCATTGTGCACATCGCACGGTGCCACCGCGACATCCGCTGGCACCCCGTTAATAGTTGATCAACGACGAGACGACCGAACTCTCCAGTCGCGGCTGATATGACGATCATGATCGTCTCCATAGTTGGCGGCCATCTTGGGACATTCTGTGCACAGAATGAGAGCATGAGAAGCAGCTCGTCGCCGCTGATTCTTGTTGTGTCCGGTGATGAGGTTGTCCGGCAGCAACTCGTCCAAGACATCGCCCACCGCTTCGGAGCGGACTACACCGTAGCGGCGGCGGCGACGACGGATTCCGCGCTGGACCGGTTGAGTTCGCAGGCTTCGTCCGGCGCCGCCACCGCGCTCGTCATTGTCGATGAGCGGCTTGGGAACCCGCCGCCGTCTGATTTCCTGCGTCGCATACGTCAGCTGGAGCCTCAGGCGAAGCGGATCCTGCTGATCGAGCGTGGTAACTATTCCTCCCGCCATCCAGTGGTGACTGTGATGGCCCTTGGACAGGTCGACTATCACCTGTTCGATCCCTGGTTTCCGCTTGAGCGGATTCTCTATCCCGGGATCAGCGAGTTCCTCGCCGCGTGGGACACCTCGCAGGACGCCCACAACGTTGCCGTGCGAATCGTCGGTCGCCTCGCCGCGAGGTCGCACCAGGTCCGCGACCTGCTGACCAGAGCTGCGGTTCCCTTCTGGTTCCACGAACCCGAGACCGTGGCAGGTCGCCAAGCCCTCGCCGAGGCCAACGAGGACGGCAGCCGATTGCCGGTGATGCTCTTTTACTCCGGGACCATCCTGGTGGATCCGAGTAACGCTGACGTGATCGAGGAACTGGGGATGACGATTCGGCCCAGCAGCACCTCCTGCGACCTCGTGGTCCTCGGTGCCGGACCGGCAGGTCTGGCCGCAGCTGTGTACGCCGCGTCGGAAGGGCTCCAAACTATGGTGGTCGAGCCGGAGGTTCCCGGGGGTCAGGCCGGCACGAGCTCACTGATCCGCAACTACCTGGGTTTCGCCATGGCGTGAGCGGTGAGGAACTGGCCGGCCGCGCCAGCGAACAGGCTTGGCTCTTCGGGGCCGACATCGTGCTGGCTCAACGCGGGACGAAGCTGGAGCTGAGGGGTGATCACCGGATCGTCCATACCAGCGACGGCAGCGCTGTTGCGGCACGGGCCGTCGTGGTCGCGACGGGCGTAACCTGGCGTCGCCTTGACATTCCTAGCCTCGAGGCACTCCTTGGAGCTGGGGTGTTTTACGGAGCTGCCGGAGCCGAGGCTCAAGCCATGCGCGACCGGGACGTGGTGGTCGTCGGCGGTGGCAACTCAGCCGGCCAGGCCGCGGTCCATTTGGCTCGGTACGCGCGCTCGGTCACGATGCTGGTGAGAGGTACCGGCCTCGCCGCCACCATGTCGAAGTATCTGATCACAGAGATCATGAGCAACCCCGCCATCACCGTTCGGGCGAGAACGGAGATTGTCGCCGGCGGCGGATTAGGGGGCCTTGAGACTTGACCGTTGTCGACCACATCACCGGACACGCCACGACCATTCAGGCAACGGCGCTCTTCGTGCTCATTGGGGCCCAGCCGCATACCGGCTGGCTTGCCGGTACGGTGGCGCGCGATCCCCTGGGCTATCTGCTAACGGGCCAGGCCGCAGCGGCCACCGACGCGGCGCCCCTTTGGCCGCTCGAGCGGCCGCCAATGCTCCTCGAGACTAGTGTCCCCGGAGTCTTTGCCGCTGGTGACGTGCGGTCTCGGTCGGTCAAAAGCGTGGCAGCAGCGGTGGGCGAAGGTGCCACCACCGTCCGCCTGATCCACGCATACCTTGCCGGCGAGCATGCCTGACACTGGCGGCTTACTTCCTTGATGGCTGATCGTCAGCGATCGCTTGTCCGAGCCGGTTGTGCGAATCCCGAGGCGACGCCGAGCGAGAAAAACGGCGGCGATTCGACAAGCCGGCCGATGGCCGCACCCAAAGATGAAGGATGACTCGACTTGAACGTGAACGATGTCTCGAGTCATCACAATGGTGGAGATCTGCGCCCCGACTCGAACCCCTGGGGAGGTGTCAACCTGGCTGCATCTGCGTGCCGACGCCCTGTCGCACCGCCGTCCATGAACTGAGCCAGCGCCCCATGTACCAGCGACTCAGCAGGCGGCCCGGGCAGGTAGTTATCCCGCGGGTCATCGACGAGTATGTGACGGGCACACGAACCACAACGCTCGCTCGGACTCACTGCATCGGCAAAGGCACGCCGCTGCGGCTGCTGTCTGAGCACGGTGTGAATATCAGTCACCAACATCGGCGCAGCTAAGCGGCGTCTTTGTCCCGCTCCTATGGCTTGGTTTGCTTCTCTCGGACAGCCGCTAGAAGCGCTGTCGCTATGCTCTGCAACTTCATCTCAGCCCGCGGAATCCGATCATGGCCTAACTGCCCGCTGATCCTGTCGCAAATGCCGATGGCGATCCAAGTGGCTGGCTACCGGACGTGGCAGAGCCCCGGCCGCCAGGTGGGCAAGGGCGAGCATGGTCCCATACATTCCTCTGCAAGCCGCCGCACATCTGCAGCCCATGCCGGGCGACCAGTTCGTCGATCCAGTCGAGCACCAGGACCAGCCCGTGTCCGGCGGCCACGGCCGCCGTCTGCTCGGTCTGCATCGACCCGGAGGCCAGCTCTTGGAAGAACCGCTCTAGCGAGGGGTCGCTGGTGTCTGATCGGCGGCTGTACCAGCGACGGATCCAGACGGACGCTGCCGCGACGCAACCGTACCCACGCAGCTATCAGCAATAAGCCCACGACCAACGCTGCTGTTCCCAGCAGCCCGCCCTCCAGGGTGAAAGGCCATCCCGTCCACAGCCTCGCTGGGGAATCACCTTCCACGACGACGAGGAATGCCCCCAACCCTGGGGCGTCACCACTGCGACCCAACCCGAAGCCCTGGACAAAAACCCAGGCAAAGTGCAGGCCGATAGGAATAGCCAGCTCGCCAGTCAGCGCATACGCGACCCCAAATATAATGGTGTTGAGGGTGCTCAACATCGTTGCGTTCGCATTACTGAGGTGGGCCAACCCGAACAACACCGACGGTATGACGATGGCGATCACCGTCGCCCACCGAGCACCGATGATCGTCGAGTTGAGACCTTCGGCCAGGTTCTTGATGACGTAGCCCCGAAAAACTGCCTCCTCCCAGCAGGCAATGCCTACCACGACGACGACATCGGCCACGATCGCCGCGATGAAGGGCTGACCTGGAGGGCTCACGAGAGTACCCGTCACCTTGACCCAACCGATCGCCAGTGCCAGAGCGTAGACGCCGGCCATGAGGGACACGCCCAGCGCCAATCCGAAGCCCAGATCGAGCCACCACGCCCGGCTCAGGTGAAAGCCATAGTCAACGATCGGGCGGCGGTCGAGCCATCTGGCGGCCATCCACAACAGGACTCCGATGAGCAGCACGAGGACGACAACCTCGACGACGTTGGCGTATACAACGGGGAGCAGCCTTCGCAGGACGCGACGACCCGGACCAGCCAGCGCTATGCTCGCGACGCCTGAAGCGGCGACAAACAGAACTACCCGCAGCCAGCTCGGAGACGAGCCCCCCTGCGATTCCAAAAAAGAGCCTTAACGCTGCACCCTCGCGGAGCCACCCGACGCCGGGTTCCGAGCCCCAGTGCCGACCTAGAAAACGGGCCGGGTTTCCCACCCGATCGGCTACATCATGCCCTCTCGGGTCTCTGCTACCTAGCTCAGGGATGAATCATCGGCAGCAGCGGTTTCTCGTCCGCGAATCAGATCCCCACTCTGCGCGTGGTTCTGCGATGGCATCGGCGCCTCGCGCCCTACAGCTTGAGATCCGCATCCCAAGTTGAAGCGTGTCGCCTGGTGGACTCGGCGGATATCGGTGGGGCCGCACTGGCCGCGACGCCCCGGTTCGCGGGCGCATTCGCTGAGCGTATCCCGCTCGCCCTCTCGCGTCCTCGCCTTTGGCTAGCGTGATGTTGCCTTGCTGCCCGGCGTTGTCTGCTGCCGCGCGGAGTCCTTCTACCCAGTCCCTCAACTCGGTCAGGTCAGCCGTTTGCCCTACTCCCAACAGGCCTACAGTATCTGTGCGGCTCTGCCGGCCCCCTGCCCTTCGCGGCGCACGGTCGACGTTTCTCGCGTACCGGCGGGCGCTGGACGCGGTCGACCAGCTCACCGACCCGCGCGGCTGGGACGCCAACGACGCGGTCGAACGGCTCACCGTGGCCAGGGCCCAGTTCGAGCTGGCCAACGCAACCCACCGCACGCAGGCGCGGGCGCCGATCGAGGACCGGCGGGACTTCGCCGACCGGGTTCGCGGCTTCTTCCGGCCGCGCACGGTCGCCGGCATCGTCTATGAGGGGATCAACGCCGCTCACGAGCCCGACGTCGCCGTGACCGACGTCGTGCTCGGCACCGACGATCACCGCTACCGCCTCTACCTCCAGCAGTCGGTGCGCGGCACCTGCTGGCCGTCGACCGGGCCCGGTTCGACCGGTGGCTCGCGGCCGGGTCGCTGCGCGGGGCGTTGAGTGAGCGGCTCGGTGTCCGCGACGTCGTCGCCGACACCGGCGACCTCGACACGCTGACGACCCCGCTGCGGTCCGCGGTCGTCGCGTTCGCCGAGGTCCTCAAGGCCCACGCCGCGGTGTCCAACGCGCACCGCGGCGTCATCCGCGCCGTCCTCGAGCAGCGCCTCGACGAGCTGGGCGTCGCCCGCGGAATCGATGTCGCGTTCGGCAGCGGCGGCCGCTCCCACGACGACACCGACGCCCTGCGCCGGATGCGACACACCACCAGCCGGCAGCTCCTCGACCATCTCCGCACCCCCAACCAGTCCCGAGCCGAAGGCGCTTGAAAGGAACACTATGAACGCCCTGCATGTCTGCGTGGTCGGCGCCGGCCCCGTCGGGCTGCACACCGCCCACGAGCTGGTACACGACGGCCACCGGGTCACCGTGCTGTCCGCCGACCCGCCGGCGACACAGTCGGCAAGCTTCGTCGGGCCGGTCGCGGCCGGGCTGATCGAGCCGGTCGCCACCGAGCCCGAGGACGCCGCCCTCGTCACCGACCTGTTCCGGACCTCCTACGCCCGCTGGCTGTCGCTCGTCGGGGACACTGCGCTCGGCGTGGACCTGCGCCGGGTCCGCTTCCGGCTCGGCGAGGACCAGCCCCCGCCCGGCTGGTTCGCCGAGGTCGGCAACGCGGGAACCGGGCCATGTCTGCGCCGGTCTCGGCCACGATGACCTGCGCCACCTTCGGCCCGACTCCGGGAATGGTCTCCAGCAGGTCGATCTGGTGCTGCCACGGCCTGCACGCCGCGGCGATCACTGCATCCAACTCAGCCAACGCGGACTCGACCAGCTCCAACCGCCGCAGCATCGAGCGGGCCAGCCGGGCGTGATGAGCATCGAAGGTTCCAGTCAAAGCCTGGGCCAGGTCGGGGATCTTGCGCCGCATCTTTCCTTTGGCCAGGTTGGCGAGGGTGAGCGGGTTGGTCTCACCCTCGATCATCGCGGTCAGCATCGCCCGCGCCGACACCGTCTTCAAGCTGGACGCGACCGAGGACAACTTGATCGAGGCGTCTTCCAACATCAACTCCAACCGGACAATCTCACGGCGCCGGTCCCCCATCAGCTGCATCCGGTACCGGGTCAGCATCCGCAGCCGGCGGATCTGTGGTGGTGGCACGAACGACGGCGCCAGCAGCCCGTGCTCGAGCAGTTGGGCGATCCACTCCGCGTCCCGGACGTCGCTTTTGCGGCCGGGCACCGCCTTCATGTGGGCGGCGTTGAGCAGCCATACCTCCATGACCTCTTCCAGGCAGTAGAAGTGAGGTCGACTCGGGGCGCCCTTCCGGTGTTTCCACCAGTGGGTTTCCCCGAGTCGCCTCCCGCACCCGGCGTGCCCGTTTCCAGGCACCGGGCGCTCCACAAGCCCGAACATGACTCACTAGGTCCTCATCCCGTGGCCGGCCAGGGGAAAGGAATCGCCGCCCCCCGGTATCGGTAGCGCGTGGTGCGTACCTTCGCCGGGTTGAACAGCTGTCCATCCTCCGTGCCGGGCCACCATCGGCCGCCGCAGTAGCGTCGGCGGAGTTCCTTCACGGTGCTCCGGCGGTGTTTGCGGCGCAACCATTCGAAGACCCGACGCCAGGTATAGGCGCTCAGGTATTTGAAGGTGGCGCTGGACACGCCGGGTCGGAAGTAGGCGCACCAGCCCCGCAGCATCCGGTTGAGATGGAGCAGCAAGATCTGGAGCGGCTGGTTCATGCCGATCCGTCGACATAGGTCCTTCACCTTGCCGGTCACGGCCTGCACGGCCTTGCGTGCCGGATAGGTGTAGACGTAGTGCCGGTTGGTGCCCCGTTTGCGGTGCCGCTGGATGCGCCACCCCAAGAAGTCGAGGCCCTCATCGATGTGGGTGATCTTCGTCTTCTGCTCCGACAGGCGCAGACCCATCGGGGCGAGTACCGCCGCCGCCTCCTCCCGCATGCTCTCGGCATGTTCACGGGTGCCAGCGACCAGGATCAGCCAGTCGTCGGCATACCGTACGAGGCGACAGTTGGGCTGCCCATGCTGCCGCCGCTTCGCCCGTTGCCAGGCGGTTGACCGTGGCCCGCCGGGATGCTGGGCGAGATGCTCATCCAGCACCGACAGGGCCACGTTGGCGAGCACGGGCGAGAGAATCCCACCCTGCGGGGTCCCCGTGTCGTTGTCCCGCAGGGCGCCGTCCTCGCCGAGGATGCCTGCCTTGAGGAACGCCTTTACCAGGGCCAGGACGCGTTTGTCTCCGATCCGCTCTCGCACCCGGTCCATGAGCGCCGGATGGGAGATCTCATCGAAGCATGCCGTGATATCGCCCTCGACCACCCACTCATAGGAGCGGCTGGCCAGCAGGCGGGCTTCGGCGACCGCGTCGTGGGCGCGACGCTTCGGGCGGAACCCGTAGGAGCACGGGTGGAAGTCCGCCTCGAAGATCGGCTCCAACACCAGCTTCAAGGATGCTTGGACCACCCGGTCCCGCACGGTCGCGATCCCGAGAGCGCGCAGCTTGCCGCCCGCCTTGGGGATCATCCGCTGCCGCACCGGCAATGGGATGAAGCTGCGGTCCTTCAACTGGTCCCGCAGCTCGTCGAGGAACTCCTCAACGCCTTCCACGCCGCGATGGAGGCGGCCGTCTGGCCGTCCACCCCGGCGGTGGCCGCACCCTTGTTGCCCCGCACCCGATCCCAGGCAACCAGCAGGAAGCCCGGGTCGGCGACGAGGTTGAACAGGTCATCGAACCGGCGATGAGGATCATCGCGGGCCCAACGGTGCAGTTTGGTCTGGATCTCTCGTACCCGTCGTTCCGCCATATAGGTGGCGGCCTCCAGATCGTCGGTGTTCACCGGCGACAACCTCCGAGCATTCCAATTCCTCTCTGCCGACTTGCTGGCCCCCTTCGCCATGTGCCCGCCTCTCGCGGGCTCGGACTACTACGAGGCCTCCGCCCCACCCGACGGCCCTCGGTCGGCAACGGACCTGCCCACCACCGGACCGGATGCCCGGAGGGAGGGCGACCGCGGATGGTTCCCACGTTCACCACAGAATCGATCGACGAGGGAGGCGCCCACCTTGACCCCGACAGCATCGCCACGGCTACGCCGCGGACCTTCACCGTGGCCTCCCCACCAGACCACCTAGCCGGCTTCGGAGTCAGCCTGGACCACATTCAGTGGACCAGACCGCGCACTGCACATCGGCCCCTATCCGTCAGGTTCGAGCCGGCATTGGACTTACGGGGCTTCAAACAGTGGTTCCTCGCGTACACCTTCTCGTCACTGCTTGCCGGACCCGGGCCGTCTGACAGTGCCGACCCGTCCCGTACGTTGTCGGGGCTGCTCCCACCCTCACGCGCGTTCCCACGCTCAGGCTGCCCCCAGCTTCACTGGCCAGCCGCGACAGGCCAGCGGCGGAGTCATCTCACCTCCACTCGATTCGCAGCGCCTCGTGGCGCACCGGCGGCTTCCAATACGTCGACGTGGACTCCATCGCCGCGATGCTCATCCCGGCCTCGACCAGCCAATCCCGCATCACCCGCAACGACCCAGTTGTCGTCTTGAACGTGCGCGTCTCGCTGCGCCGGCCACCGCGCGGGCCGGGCGTGCGGACGCAGACCGTCAACGTCTCCTTGCCGACATCCAGACCGGCGACGGTCGAACATGACCTCCATGAGTCCCCCTTTCCGTCCGCCTCCCCACGACCGGGATCGACTGGCCCAGGGTTTGAGCGAGCTGCTCGACCTCGCGTCACGAACCGAGTTAGTCGATGAGCTGCTGATCATGGTGCGAACCGTTCCCGACGACGGCGCCGAACGCGATCTGTGGATTGCCGGGCATCGCCGCAGTAGCGCTCCCAGTCTTGCTCGTCAGGTGAACGATGACCTGCGGCAGCGGCTGACTGCGGCGTCGGTGCGTACCGAGGCGTTTGTCACGATCATCGTCCCCGAAACCCGCATCGCCCGCCCAGCCAAAGAGTCTGGCGGTGGCCTGGACGGGCGCGCCAGGGTCCTGTACGGACTGATGGGCGAGGTGGAGGCTCAACTTCGCGGCGGACTGGCCATGACACAGGTGACCTGGCTGACGTCCCCGGAACTAGCGGTGGCGTGCCGCACCGGCTTCGCGCCAGCCGACCGAGCCCCGATCGTGGAGGCGCTCGCCGCCCAGGCCACGAACCCGGATGTGAATGCCGAGGTGCCGTGGGCGATGGCCGGGCCATCCGCAGCGGACCCGGCGGTGCGCTATTACAGCCACGACGCCTGGAACTCGATCAGTGCCGCAGGATCGGGAATGCGGCCGTGCGCTCACCCGCCCGTACGCGGTGTGCACAGTAACCGTCCCTAAAACTGCCCGGGTGGCTGAGTTTGGGCGGAGACTCGACGCGGCGGTACGGCGCGCCGGGTTTGCGCCGATGCGGCTCGACCTGTCCCACGACATCGGGTTCGCCGCATCCGTCGTACCCCTCGGCGTCAGCCTCACCCGACGAGGCGACGCATGACCCGCCGACACCAGGGGTCCGAAATCCAGCCCGCCAGGCGCCGCAGGGCCGGTGCCGGTCGTGACGTCACCCAGCTGCTCGCCGACTTCGGGCATCGGCTTCCCGCCGCTCCGGAACCAGTCGTCCCGGCCAAGGAACCCCGGCTATTCCATTACGCATCCCCGAAAGGGCGGCGGAACCGCAACCACGGATGGGCACCAGCCAAAGCCCCTGTATCCACGTGGCGGATGATCTCAGACCAGGCGCCGGTCTTGTGGCCGTTCATCTCCACCCCCGGCCTGCCTCCGACCGGGGCACAGATGGGCATCGACCTACTCAGCGGCGCAACCTTCTACGCCGACCCGCACGGCTGGGTGCTCCACGACAACGTGCCGGTCACCAACCCGAACATGTTCATCTTCGGCAAACCCGGTCGCGGCAAGTCCGCCACCGTGAAAGCCCTGCTGCTGCGGATGATGGACTTCGGCTACCGAGCCCTCATCCTCGGCGACCCGAAGGATGAATATCAACTAATGTGCCGCGCCCTCGGGGTCGAGCCGCTCAGCATCGGGCCCGGCCTACCGACCCGCATCAACCCGTTGTCGTTCGGTCCGCTCGCCGGCGGCTGGGACCAGCTCCGTCCGGAAGAGGCGCAAAGCCGGTCGGCGATCGTCTTCGGTCGCTGGCTGACTCTGGTGCGGGGGCTGGTTGGCAGCCAGCGGATCGGGGAACACCGGGTTCCGTTCGGGCCCACCGATGAGGTTGTCGTCAAGGCCGCACTCCAGCAGCTGACCGGCTATCGGCAGGGCTACAGCCGGCTGCGGGAGATCACGATCCCGCAGTTGTGGCAGCTGCTCGATGATCCGACCGATGATCTTGTCACCCAGTGCCGCTATGAGTCGACCAGGCATTTCCTTAACGAGACCCGGATGCTCCGCGACGCCCTCGGCCAGCTCGTCTCCGGCGCCCTCGCCGGCCTGTTCGACGACCACAGCACCATCGATGTTGACTGGCGGGCCCCGATCCAATCCCTCAGCCTTTCCCGGCTTGAGCCGCTCGGCGACGAGGCGGTCGGCATCGCCCTGCTCTGCCTGAACAGCTGGGGACGCGGCATGCGGGAGCTCGCCGATCGCGGCGACCGGCGCATCTTGGTGCGCGACGAATCCTGGAAACAGCTCCGCCTCGGCGTCGAGGCGGTCAAAAGCTTCGATGCCGACCTGAGGCTCTCCCGCAGCAACGGCGACATCCAGGTCGCGGTCGGGCACAAACCCTCCGACCCGCTGTCCGCCGGCGACGTCGGCTCCCAAGCCGTCGCCATCGCCAAGGATCTGCTGCACCTGGCCGACATCAAGGTCCTCCACGGCCAAGACCTCGCCGTCGCCGAAGAACTCGACAGACTCCTCGGCCTCGGCCCCATCGCCCAAGATCTAGTCACCGGCTGGGCCATGCACGGCAAAGGACGCGCCCTGTGGTGCGTCGGGGAACAGCTGTACAAGGTGCAGACCGTGCTGCACCCCGCAGAGCAACCCCTCACCTACACCAACGACGCCATCCAAGCCGCCGGCTGAGGCGAGCGTGAAGAAGCTCCTATTAGTCGCCGCACCTCTCCTAGCCTTGATCATCTTCGCCCCGCTTGCTGTCGCGGTCGTCGTGGTCGGCATCCTCGCGCCCGCCGCGGTCAGCGTCATCGACTGCAGCGCCGACCTACCGGTAGCCGCCACCGGGGACTGGCGGCCGCCATTCCGGCAGCGCTACACGCTCACGTCCACGTTCGGGCGTCGTTTTCACCCCATATATAAGGAGTGGCGGTTGCACACCGGCCAAGACCTCGCCTCGCTGCCTCGCGCTGGGCCGGTCGTCGCCGCCGCTGCCGGAACCGTAATCAGCGCTCATCGGGACCAGGATTACGGCAACATCGTTTCCCTTCGCCACAGCAACCGGGTCGTCACCCGCTACGGACACCTGGCCAGCATCGACCGCGACATCATCCCTGGAGCTCGGGTCGGGATCGGGCAGCGGGTCGGCATCGAAGGCTCAAGCGGAACCAGCACCGGATTGCACCTTCACTTCCAGGTGGAAGTCAACGGCACCCCGGTCAATCCGGTCCGGTTCATGGCCGATCGCGGCGCACCGCTGGACGGCAAGGCCGTCGCGCCGCCCAAGAAAGCCACATCGGCGGCGTCGGTTGGCCTGGCAGGGAGCGCTGCCGAAGGCGGCCTCGGGTTCCCGGTCCCACGCCCGGGAACTCCACGGCGAGCTTCGCTGCACAACCCGCCGCTGCCGATCCCGCCAAAGATCAAAAAGCTGTACCTTGCCGCCGCCGACAGGTACAAGATTCCCTGGACCCTGCTCGCCGGCATCGGCATGGAAGAAACCGGGCACGGGCGCAACAACCACACCAGCTCCGCCGGCGCGCAAGGGCTGATGCAATTCATGCCCGCCACCTGGGCCACCGTGGGCGTCGACGGCGACAACGACCGCCGAGCCGACATCCACAACGACGCCGACAGCATCTACTCCGCAGCCAACTACCTCACCAAATCCGGGGTGAGTCAAGGGGCTGCAGGTGTTCGGAAAGCGCTGTTTGCGTACAACCCGATCAACTGGTACGTCAACGATGTCCTGTATTACGCGGCGCGCTACGGCGGCGGCACCGTACCCGGCGACCCCAACGACTGCGGCCCAGCCCGTGGCAGCAGTAGAAAGCTTCCGCCGCTCGCTAAAGATCGCGTCGCTAAGGTGCTGGCTTGGGCCAAAGACCACGACGGCGATACATACCGGATGGGCGCCACCGGTCCGAACGTCTGGGACTGCTCCAGCTTCACCCAGGCCGCGTACGCACAGATCGGCATCCGAATGCCACGGCTCGCCTCCGCACAACTCAGCTGGCTAGCCGCCGGAAACGGCATCCAGATCCGGCCCGGGCAGGAACAACCAGGCGACCTGATCTTCTGGGACTCCTACCTCGGACCCAACCAAATCGGCCACGTCATGATCGTGTGGAACCAAGCAAACAAAACCACCATCGAAGCTCGCGGCACCCGAGCCGGCGTCGGCCACTTCAGCTACGCCAACGGACCCCGCCACCACATATTCGAGATCTGGCGCGTCGGAAACCTCGCCCCTGATCGGCGATGAAATTCTTCTCGACGCGACCAGCGAAAGGCATAGCCGGATCAAACGGGCCCAAAGTCACCGGCGGCTGACCGTCGAACCGGGGTCGTGAGCCTTCTGGTGGTGAGGAGGTCCTATGAGCCAACGATCACGCCGACACGATCCCTACCCATGGACATGGGAGATCCCGCTCGTCACAGTCCTCGCCATCTTGGTCTTGATCATCCTGGCGGCGCATGTTGGCCGGGCGATCGCCAACCTGGGTGCGGGTTCGGACTGGAGGTTTCCGGATCGGGTGGATTTGTTCAGCAGCCTGCCAGGTGTTCTGCGCGGGGATGCCATGGCGGGTTTCATGGATCTTGAAGGGCCAGTCGCATCGCCGTCCAGTGTTCTCATGTGCGTTGCCGCAACGGAGCTGATCTTGCTTGTCGTCACAGTGTTGTTGCTCAAGTGGGGTTTGGATCGTTGGGGGCCGGGGCGAATGAGAGGGGTGGCGACTCGGGGTGAGGCGGAGAGGCTGCTTGGAGTTACGCGGTTGCGGCGAAGCCGGAAGATTGTTCGGCCCGATCTGTACCGAAAAGATCGGCATGGTGCCGGGCGATGATCTTCAATCCGTCCGACGTGGGATGGCATCTCGGCTGGGCGCAGGAACCGAGGGGTGGGGCCTTGTGGGTGCCGTGGGACCGCACCACCGGGGTGATCGGTCCGCAGGGCAGCGGAAAGACACTCGATCTTCTGATCCCCGCCCTGATGCACGCCCCCGGCGCTGCCTTGGTGACCCTCACCAAGGTCGATGATCTTCTTCTCAGTTTTCCGGTGCGGTCTCGGGACGGTCGGCCCTGTCTGGTACTCGATCCGTTCGGCCTAGCGGCTGGATTGCCCGAGCTGCTGTGGGATCCGATCGCGGGCTGTGTCGATCCGATGGTGGTGGAGCGGCGCGCTAAAGCGTTCGCCGCCGGCACGATCAAGGCCGCGTCGGGCGGTGGGTACGGCGACGACGCTGCCCGCTTCTATGCCGCCGAAGCAGCCAAAGTCATCCAGGCGTTCTTCCACGCCGCTGCGCTCACCGGACGCAGCCTGGACGATGTCCTGGGTTGGGTCGCGGATCCTGTGAGCGCCAGCGAGCCATCCGAGATTCTCCTTCAGCATCCCCATGGCGCGCCGTACTGGCTCGGGCTGCTGCACGGGGCTTTGCACGGTGATGACCGCACCGCCGGCAATACGATCACCACCGTCCAGCAGGCAATGAGCCTGTTCTTCCAAGAAGAAATCCGCCGCCGCTGCGTTCCCAGCGATAATCGACCAGCCACCGATATAGCGGAGGTGATCCGCCGCGGCGGCACCATCTATCTGTTGGGTCGAGAAGACCCGTACGCCTCAGCATCGCCGCTGATGACCGCAGTCGCCGAGCACGTCCTAGACACCGCGCTTCGGTTGGCGAACATGTCGCGGTGGGGCCGGCTGTGCCCGCCCCTACTCGCCTGCCTTGATGAGCTGCCCTCAACGGCGCCGCTGCCGACCTTGCGCACCCGAATGGCAAATGAGCGCGCGCTCGGCATTTCATTCATCTACGCCGCGCAAACCTGGCGTCAGCTGGCCGCTGTCTTCGGGGAGCAGGAGGCACGCGCATTGTTTGGTTTGACCAATGTCTTGGTGATGTTCGGCGGCTCGAAGGATAGCGCCTTCAATCAGGAGATTGCCGATCTGGTCGGGCAGGTCCGGGTCACACGGCGAACCTGGCAGACCGGGGCGATGGCCGGCCGCACCTTCTCCGGGGAGGACATTACGATCCTGCGGCCTGAAGAGGTCCGCCAGCTGCAGGAACGGTACGCACTCGTCCTCGCCGAGAACGGCAAACCCATCATCGCCCGCCTCGCCCGTTGCATCGACGGCAAAGCCGGCCGCCGGCTCCTGGCCGACCAGAAACGGCTACGCGCCCAGCTCGCCGAAAAATGCCTCCAGGTGCCTACGGCCGAGGACCGATCTGCCGCCGCCCTCGCCGAGGCCCAGCATCGCGGGATTGCCGCTGATCAAAAGTCCTACCTATGACGGGCACAGTAGGCCCTGGTGCCGACTCAATGGCGCTCCTCCAGCCCTTCCCTCAACCGGGCAGACTGGTGCAATTGGCCTATCGACAACTTGATCTTGCAACGAGCCGGCAACAAGACCACCTTCTGCCACTCCACGATCTGGCGAGCCTGCAGCGGCCCTGGGATCCCGCAACCTGCCAGACACTTCAGCTGCGAAGAGAAGTCTGGTCCTGGTTGGAGGCCGTCGTCACCTGGTTGAACCACGAGCACGTCTGGGATGTTGCCGATGTCATCCCGCCGTGCTGGCCGCAACATCCAAATCTGGTGCACGAGATCGCGGTGCTCGCCGATCAACGCCACCGCGCAGGTCAAGCGCTCACCAGTGACCCGCTGGAGGAGTGGCACCGACACAGCCTGCCCGAGTTCACAGAACGGATGAAGGCGAGGCTGCGAAACCACTGCCAAGAAGATCACCAATCCTGGCCCGCCAGAGGGCGTTACAGCCGTCACGCCGGTGAAGCGACTCGCCGCAGGCGGATGGATGCCTATGCTGGCGACGTTCGTGCTGTGAAGTCGACAGATGATCAGGACCAGTCGCCTCGGCTTGGACTTGTTGATCTTGAGACTGGCGAAATCCAGCAGCCCTAAGTTCTGCTCAGGTCGGCTGCTCCGGGATTCGCCAGTCGGGCCATGCCGAACTGCGAACTCGTCCACGCTCTTGATCAATTCCATGCCGCGGCGCAGAAATCCTCGCGATCACGAAAGTGAAAAGATCTGCTCTACTGATCATGCTCACCGCATCCGTACAGCGAAGGCGACCAACTCACGACGGGCGGCACGTACGCCCGAACACCTATCGGATGTGAAAGTGATGATCATCGTCGATAGCCTGCTGACCAGCGCTGTGGCGAGTACTGGCAGCAACTGCGCCAGGGGAGTGCGCGTACGGACGATCAGATTTTGATACATAGGATTCGCCCCGTCAGAGAGTCATCGCCCGTCGGTCAATTCCCTCCGCGATTCAGCGGTCGCCCTTCCTGGGCCTGTTCGCTGCCCAGAGGGTGATTGTCTCGCGCTTCCAAAGCGCAGTTGCGCCTATGCGTGCATCCGGTTGCGGAACCTTGTGGCGGCTCACCCAACTTCGCCATGTAGTGACTTGGACGCCGAGGAAGTCGGCGACTTCGTACGCCGTCCACCAGTCCTCACCCAGCGGCCCCGTCATCATCGCTGAACTTATCGCGCGCGCACGTGCCGACATGGGCTGTTTTTCATTGTCTTGACAGGCAATAAAACATTGCCTAGCGTGCAGAGCGAACGCAATAAAAAATTGCTCACGAAATGGTGCCCCAGCAGTGCAGTAACACCACTGGGGCCGAGACCCACTTAGAGAGGAAGTGGAGTCCCATGAATCAACGTACTGAACTGGCATCCGGTGAAATCGTCAACGGCAGCATTCTGAGCATCTGGCTTGTGCAGCCTGTCAAAAAGCCCGAGTCCGTGGTCGTGATGTGGCCCCAGCGGCCCACGGCAGTATCAACTCGGCACTACTCGGACGTAGCAGCCATCGTTTGCCGCCTCGTGGCCAATGCCAGCACCGAGCTAGCCGCGATCAAGGCAGGCAGGCGGTGATGATCATCAACACGCTCTGAGCACCAATCGAGGCGGCTACTCCCCGAAGGTCCCTTGAGCCACGTGCTCGACTCCCTATCGGGACTTCCATCATCGGACATGGCGGTGCGGTTCCTCGCGACGACGCTTATCAAACCGGGGTGGCGAATCGACTTCGTGATACACCTCGACGGCGGGAGTCTATCGTCACGACTTAACCGCTCGATCCCAAGCGGGGCTCCGGTGACCGGGTCATGCCGAGTGACTGTTTGCTTGGATCGGATCTGCCAATCCGTCCGATCGTCCTATCGACAATCCTTCGGACAGACGGTCCGGCGCATCTGCTGCTCCTGGGATGGATTGGCCTGGCGACTCGCCGAGTGGCACGACGCGACCGGAGATCGGTCCGACGTCCGGGTAGTCTTCGCGGTGCTCAACGCCCAACTCTGCCAGATGCAGCCATGCGGCGGCTGCGTCGGTCAAGAACACATACGGTCGGTAACCAAGGTGCGCTTGGATGCTGTTCTTCAACAGTCGGTGGACGACGTTGACGGCGGGGCCCAGAAGCTCAGTCTGCGAGCCAACTGTTTGTCGGATGGCCTGGCCTCGGTGGAGCACCATCTTGAGGTCGAGGTTGGAGACGACCGGGCAGGCGGTGCAGACGTGATCCCGGGCCGCCCGCGCCACCTCGCGTCGCG
>Ga0307416_100000416_pt1 | contig 21677 bp, 18 predicted proteins | sample DK1Cmetagenome_2_FD_203821 | JGI IMG/M metagenome (GOLD analysis project Ga0307416, IMG submission 203821) | Maize rhizosphere microbial communities from greenhouse at UC Davis, California, United States - DK15-C-3 | ecosystem: Host-associated > Plants > Roots > Rhizosphere > Soil | place...
TCGATCTCGACGCGCTGACCGTCTTCCACGACGAGCTCGACCTTGCCCCATTCAAGGTCAAGGTGCGGGTAGGCGGGGGCCTCGCAGGGCATAACGGCCTGCGGTCGATCGACGCCGTCTTTGGGCCGGAATTCCGCCGCGTCCGGATCGGAATCGGACACCCCGGCCCCGGGCGGAAGGACCTCGTCACCCCCCACGTGCTCGGCAATTACGCTAAGGCCGAGATGGAGCCGCTGTCGGACATGCTCGGCGCCATCGCGTCCGAGGCCGAATGGCTCGCCGAGGGTGACGACGCGCGCTTCATGAGCGAAGTCGCGCTGCGGCTGCAGCAATCGGATTGACATCAGCCCGCGATAGGCTGTTGCGGTCCATGGCCGCCGCGAGCATTCGCCGGAATCGAGGGTCGCCACGCAACGGATCGAGGTTGCGGTCTGCAGCGGCCAGGCTGATCAAGTTCTTCCCCGCGCTTGCCAGCGCCGGCTCGAGAAGATCGAGTGCCTGTTCCTTGTCGTCGAAGAACGCCAGGACGGGCCACGCGAGATTGTATCGCATGTACATATTTTCGGGATCGAGCAGCAAAGCGCGGTCGATCCATTCGCGTGCCCGTTCGGCGTTCCCCAGCGCAGCAAAGCTGAGCGCGCCATAAGCGAGTGCTGCGCCATTGTCGGGGTCGCGTGCCAGCGCGGCCTGCACGTGGTCGATCATCTTTGCTGCACATTCACGAGCGCGCTCGCGGTCCCCGCGCGCGAGGTAGAGTGCCGAGAGCATTCCGCGGCTGTGGAAATCGGTTTCGGCGAGCTCCGTCGCGCGCTCGAGATGGTGCGTTGCCGCCTCTACGTTGCCCTGCCGGTAGAAAATCCGCGCCGCTTCCTTGTTCGCTTCCCAAGACTCGGGATTGAGCCGCAGTGCGGTCTCGAGCTCGTTGCGAGCGTCTTCGTCGCGGCCGAGCATCGCCTGGTGCCACGCCCGGGGCAGGTGTGCCTCAGCAATTCCTGGATCAAGCGATAGCGCACGATTGGCCGCAGTGAGGCCATCATCCATTTGCTCGTTACCGGTGTATGCGTAGCGCTGGTTCGCCTGCGCCAAGCCCATCAGCGCCCAGGCAGCGGCATAGCCGGGATCCATTTCCGTAACGCGCCGGCAAATACGGATCACGCGACGCTCGCGCCCGCTTTGGCCGAAGTCGCCATCGATCCATGACTGCCGGGCCATCAAGAATAGGTTGTAGGCTTCGACATCGGCGGTGCCGCGGTTTTCGATCGCCTTCTTCTCTTCAGGCAGCAACTTCACCTTGAGGGCATCAACGATTGCCTTGGAGATTTCGTCCTGGATCAAAAAAATGTCGGTGAGATCACGATCATAGCGCTCTGCCCAAAGATGGCCGCCGCTCGGCCCATCGATCAGTTGCGCCGTGATGCGAACACGTCCGCCGGCCTTGCGCACGCTGCCTTCAAGGACGTGCGTGACATTGAGCCTCCTCGCAATTTCACCCACATCGACGGATTGTCCTTTGAACTGGAATGCGGTGTTGCGAGCAATGACTTCGAGCGCCGACACCTTTGAAAGGTCGGTCGTGATGTCTTCGCTGATTCCGTCGCTGAAATATTCCTGTTCGGGCTCCCCGCTCATGTTGGCGAAGGGCAAGACGCAGACGGACACCTCGGCGCTCTTCGAACGACTGCGTTGAGCGGGAACGCCGGCTGCCTTGCCGGCGAGCGCAGCCACGCTCTCGATGAGCTTGGCCCAGCCGCGTGACTCTCGGCCGTCGCGCCAATCAGTGAGATCGGCGCACTGGATCTGATTGAACGGCATCGGCGGAAACGCGCCATCAAGGGTCGCCTGGACCAACGTGCCGGCCGAACGCGCGGCTTCGGCTTCCGCCCTCACCCATTGGGATTTTCCAGCTTCGGCAGACCACAATACGACAACCGCGCGAGCGGCTTTCAACCGTTCCTCGATGACGTCGGTGTAAGCGCGGTGCGGCGGAATCTCGTCGTCCCGCCAGACCTCATAGCCTTCGTTTCGGAGCCCCTCGGCCACGCGCTTGGCGTGCACCTCGTCCGATCGCGCGTAGGAGACGAAAGCCGCCGTCATCCGGACCCCTCTTCCGCGTGAGATATCAGGACTCTACGGGGGTGTCATGCTGCGCACCCTCTTCGCCACCAGGCTGTACGAGGCCGAGATCGGGGACGAAGCCTTGTTGGCCCAGCTCGCGCATTCGATCCGGACGCTCGCGAGCGACGATCAGGCTGGCCGCAGCTGGTCGCGCCAGCACCGCTATGCCGGCTACACCAGCTACGCTTCGCTCAATGACCTGCCGCGGCGCGATCCGGCGTTTGCCGACCTCGCGAAGCTGCTGACTCGACACGCTGCCAAGTTCGCGGAAGAAAGTGCCTTCGAGCTTGGTCGAAAGCCAAAACTCGACAGCCTGTGGGTCAATCTGTTGAAATCCGGTGGGCACCACAGTGGGCACATCCATCCGCACAGTCTGATTTCCGGGACTTTCTACGTAGAGGCGCCGCGCCGGTCCGGCGCCATCCGGTTCGAGGACCCGCGCCTGCCGCTGATGATGGCAGCCCCGCCACGCGCGGACAGCTTCGTCACGGTCGAACCGCGTCCGGGGCTGCTCTTGCTCTGGGAAAGCTGGCTGCGGCACGAAGTCCTCCCCGGCGCCGGTAAGGGCGAACGGTTGAGCATTTCGTTCAACTTCGCGTAGAGGACGCCCAAACCCGTCATCGCGAGGAGCGCAGCGACGCGGCGATCCAATCCTGGATTGCTTCGCTTCGCTCGCACGACGATGCACTATTTGGAGAATTCATGGGCTTCCGCTGCGGCATCGTCGGCCTGCCGAACGTTGGCAAATCGACGCTTTTCAACGCCTTGACCGAGGCCGCCGCGGCGCAGGCGGCCAATTATCCGTTCTGCACGATCGAGCCCAACGTCGGACGCGTCGCAGTCCCCGACCCGCGGCTCGACAAGATCCGCGAGATCGCCGCTTCGGCGCAGGAGATCGAGACCCAGATCGAGTTCGTCGACATCGCCGGCCTGGTCCGCGGCGCAAGCCAGGGCGAAGGCCTCGGCAACCAGTTCCTCGCCAACATCCGCGAGGTTGATGCCATCGTCCACGTCCTGCGCTGCTTCGAAGGGGGCGACGTCACCCACGTCGAGGGCCGCGTCGACCCGATCGCCGACGCCGAGACTGTCGAGACCGAGCTGATGCTGGCGGACCTCGACAGCCTGGAACGGCGTGTCCCCAACCTCGTCAAGAAAGCGCAGCAGGGCGACAAGGAAGCAAAGATCGAGGCCAGCGTTCTCGGCCAGGCGCTCGATCTCCTCCGTGCTTCTAAACCCGCGCGGCTGACGCAACCCAAGGATGCCGAGGAAGCGAAGGCGCTTCAGCGCGCGCAGCTGCTGACCGCCAAGCCGGTGCTCTACGTTTGCAACGTCGACGAAGACGATGCGTCGCAAGGCAATGCCCTGTCGGCACGAGTGTTCGACCGCGCCAAGGCGGAAGGCTCGGAAGCGGTGGTCATTTCAGCCGCCATCGAAGCCGAGATCGCGACCCTGCCCGCCGAGGAGCGCGAGGTTTTCCTCGCCGACCTCGGACTCCACGAGACCGGCCTCAACCGGATGATCCACGCCGGCTATAAGCTGCTCGGCCTGATCACCTTCTTCACTGCCGGGCCCAAGGAGGCGCGTGCCTGGACCGTTCACAGAGGCGCCCGGGCGCCCGAAGCGGCGGGTGAGATCCACACCGACTTCGAGCGCGGCTTCATCCGCGCCGAGACCATCGCTTACGACGACTTCGTCAAGTTCGGTGGCGAAGCGGGCGCGCGCGATGCCGGCAAGCTCCGTTCCGAAGGCAAGGACTATGTCGTCAAGGACGGCGACGTGATGCTGTTCCGGTTCAACGTGTAGACGGGAACGCGCGGAGCGGATCGGCTTACGGCCCCCTAGTTCCCCTCGCCTCGCGGCACAGCATCCAGCTAAGCCCCGCCGCGATCACGGCCGCGACCGCGCTTCCCCATTGCGGAAAGTGGCACGGGCCGATCGTCACTTCGAAGGGACTGATCAGGCGATAGAGGTGGACGACCGCCATCAGCGCAAAAATCGCCGAGGCGATCCAAGTGAACGGTCTGGCCATCGAACCCGCCTTCCTTTGTCCGCTGCACTATAGCGCAGTTCCAGTCTTCCCGGAATCCGCCCGCAGTAGCCGCTCGGCGGGCCGCAACGTCAGGAGAACCCAAAGCATTCCGAACGCCCAGCCGCCGATCACGTCGCTTGGCCAGTGCACGCCGAGCATCACCCGACTGGTGCCGATGAGCAGGGAGAGCAGGATTGCAATTGCCGCCGCGACCCGAGTCCAGCGCGTGCCGGCGGTCAGCACCAGCGCGACGGTGAGGTAGAAAATCATCGAGCTGGTCGCATGGCCGCTCGGGAATGACTGTGTTTTCACCACGACGAGATGCGGCTCGAGGTCCGGCCTGACCCGCGCAATCCAGTATTTCTGCCCTTCCACGAGGCCCCTGCCGACGAGGACGATGAGCAGGATCGCTAACGCGAGACGCGGATGGTGGCGCCACCAGATCCATGCAGCCACCATGAAGCCGGCGGTGACGAGGACGGTCGGGTCGCCAAGCGCAGTGAAGATGCGTGCAAACGTCAACAAGACCGGCCGGTGACCGGCGTAGAGCGCTTCGTACACCGCGCGGTCGAACCAACCGGTGCCGCCAACCAGCATCGCCAGCCAAATGGCTGCGAAGGTCACGATCGCGGCGATGAACCGCAAGTGCAGCCGGCCGGGCCGCGGCTCCTTGGTCATGCTGCGCCCAACGGCAAAAGCAGCAGCGCGTTGCCTCGCTTTAGAACTTCATCCCCGCGCGGATGCCTATGGTTCGCGGCCGGCCGGGCACCACCAGCGTGCGCGTGCAGCTGCCGCAGGCCGTGAAGCGGCTGAGGTCATTGCGCTTGTCGAAAATGTTCGTGCCGAACACCTCAAGGTTCCATCGCGGCCAGTCGAGGCCCGCGAACAGGTCGACCAGCGTGGCGGCCCTGATACGCCCCTGGAAGACGTTCGGGTTCACATGCTCGCCGGTCCCGACCAGCTGAAAGTCGGTGCGGATCGAAGACGGTGCCGAGCTCTGGTAACTCACCGAGCCTTGCACGTGCGCCTTCACATTTGCCCAGGCGGGCCATGAGTATCGGGTGGTTAGCGTTCCCTTGAACCTGGGCGTGACCGGGAGCCGCGTCCCGCTCGGCGCGGAGGGGAAATCGATCGTGTCGTCGCTGGGATCGTTGGGGGTGTCGTTGTCATCCAGCACCGCATCACAATTCGGCGTGGTGTCCGAGGCATCCGAGCAGATACTCCCCTTGGTTTTCGCGTCTGTGTAAGCCGCCGCGGCATTCACGGTCCAACCGCCGCTCACATAATTGAAATCGGTCTCGATGCCGTTGACGCGGGCGTCCCTGCCGTTGTGGATCTCGGTGAAGCTGTTGGCGCCGAGGAAGGCGAACTGAAACTTCTTCCAGATTTCGTGATAGATTGCGCCGTTCCAGCGGACTGGCCCCAATGTGGTTTTCCACCCGACCTCGTAGTTGGTGAGGAAGTCCGCGGCATAAGGCGGAACATCGGCCCTGCGATTGATACCGCCCGGACGGAAGCCCCGCGACCAGGTGGCATAGAACATCAGGTTCTCTTGCGGCTTCCATTGGGCGTTGAGCCGATGCGTAAAACCGTGATCCTTTGCGCGCTTCGGAACGAGTTTGCCGTTCACGACGTCCGCAAGGTCGGTGCATGGACTTCCCGGGACGACCGCCGGAAGGAGCGTCGTGTCCGTCCCGTTGATCTGAGAATCGCGCAACGTGTCACCGCTGGTAGTGAAACAACCGGCGACACCAGTGCGTGTGCTTTTGGCCGCATTTACCGGGATGCCTTCCCCGATGCTCACCCCCGGCTGAACGAAAAGCGGGTTCCGGCCGAAACCGAAGAAACCAATCAGGCTGTTGTCATATTTGAACAGCCGACCACCGCCGGTGAGCGTGATCTGCGGCGTCACGTCGAAGCTTGCTTCGCCGAAGACGGCATAGTCGCGGTCGACGCGCTTCTGCTGAGTAAGCCATAACGTCCCCGGAAAACCGTTCACGGAAACCTCCGGTGCCAGGCCGTCCACACGATAGTCCTGGTGGATGAAGTTCGACTGGCGCTGATAGAAGGCGCCCGCGATAACCCGGAACGGCTTGTCCGCCGGCGACGCGAAGCGAAGCTCCTGGCTCAGCTTCCTGAAGTGGTTGGTGCCGACGATATATTGCTGCGGGCTGATCGTGCGGTTCCCGGCGGAATCCAGGTAATAGAAGTAGGCCAGACCTCGCCCGTAAGCGCCCCCGTAATAGTCGGCATAAAGGCGGTCATAGGCATCGGCATAGTCGGTGTAGTCGCTGATGCCGAAAGTCGGCCGGTCCATGTAGGCGCCCGCGTAGGTGACGTCGAAATTGTGGATCTTGCCTTCTACGGTGAGCGCCGCCTGCCAGAAGCGGTCCCTGCCCGGTTCCTTCCGGAAGCGGTCGATCTTCAGGTCGCCGATGTTAGGGTCATAGAAAAAGACGCCGCTCGACTTGGCCTTCTGGTACATGAAGGTCGGGGTCACGGTCCAATTGTCGTCGAGGTCGACTTTCAGCGCAGCTCGGCCGCCCCAAGTCTCGACATCGTTGAAATTCTTTTTCACGACGCCCGCATTCGTCACCGTGAGGGTCGGAATGTCGGCGGCCGGGGGAGCGCCCGTCAGATCTTCGGTCGGACCGGTGAAATCGTCGGGAAAAGCGTAATAGCTCCGCGATCCCGGGACATTGTCGATGTATCCCGCGTCGCGCTGGTAGAAAGCGACGGCGCGGAACGCGATCCGGCTCGCGATGGGAATATTGATCATTCCCTCCAGCGACCCGCCGATGCCGCCATGGCTAACCGAGTTCAGTTGCGAATCGACGCGCCCGGTGGTGACGCCGAGCTCGGGCTTGTTGGTGATGATTCGGATGGTGCCGGCCTCGCTCGAGGCGCCGTAAAGGGTGCCTTGCGGGCCTGAGAGGCTCTCAATCCGGGCGATGTCATAAATGTGGACGTCGAGCGTCCCGCCGATCGTCGTGATCGGCTGTTCGTCGAGGTAGGAACCGACCTGCGGCAGGGGGCCTGAGTGATTGCCCTCCGCCCCGCTTCCCGCCGCCGAGATGCCGCGCATGTAGACAACGGTCGAGCCGGGCGCCGCGGTAAGGAAACTCACCGACGGCAGCTGCTTGGTGTAATCCTGGAAATTCGAGATCGCCAATTGGTCCAGGCGGCGCGTGCCGATGGCGATGACGTTGATCGGGACTTTCTGGACGTTTTCCTCGCGCTTGGTCGCGGTGATAATGATCTCGGTCTGATCGGGGACGTTGCCTTCCTGCGCGACCTGCACCGGCTTCGGCGGCGACGTCACGTCGGTTGCGTTGGTTCCAGGCGCCGGCGATTGGCCGGTCGTTTGTGGTTGCCCTGACTGCGCCAGGGCAGGGGTTGAGAGTGCGGTCGAAGCCAGAAGCCCGAAGCCAAGCGCGCGAAGAGTGGTCATCCGAATGCCCCCATTCGTCTGTTGTGACTGCATTGCGACAGACGCTGTCAGCCTTGTCAATAAAGCGTCGACAGGCCGACGAAGATTGTTGCGCTACCGTTGCGGGAAGGACGCAGGGGCGTCGGGATAGGCATCGAGCACTTCGCCGAGCGCGCTTTTGAGCGGCGCTAGGTATTGCTCGTAAGACCGCCATTCCTCCGTCGCCTCGCGATAAATCGGCCGCCGCACCTGCTCCGAGCTGGCGGTGCGCACGGCCCGGTCGGTCTTGTAGAACTCGAGCACCTGCGGCTCGAATTCCAGCTCGCAATAATCGAGCAGCCGCCGCACCTCGGCTTCCGTATGGTCGACCATCCGCTCATAGATGACGCGGTGCACCCGGCCGGGCAGGACCCTGTCGATGTGCGCCATCAACCGCACGTAATCGGCATAGTATCGCCCGACATGGTCGAGGTCGTAGGTAAATGCCTGGCCGTGGGCGAAGTGCTGGCGGAAGTTCGACAGGCAGCAGCCGAGCGGGTGCCGCCGCGCATCAATGATCTTCGCGTTTGGCAGGATCAGCTGAATGAACGGCACGAAAAGCCAATTGTTCGGCAACTTGTCGATGAAAAAGGGCTTGCCGGTGCGGCGCTGGACGCCTGCGCGCCTGAGATATTCCTCTCCCAGCGCACGCCGCCCTTCCGCCGGTGCTTCCAGAACTCCCTTAGGGTAAGCGCCGGGCTTGCGGGCGAGTGCCGGAATGTCGGGAAGCTCCGACGTGCCTTCGACCAGGCTGTGGGATGACAGGATCTGCTCGATCAGAGTAGAGCCCGCGCGCGGCATTCCGACGATGAAGATTGGGTCGGGCGCGCCGCAGCCGCCCGGCCGTTCGGCGAACGCCTCGGCGGTGAATTGCTCGATGCATCGATCGACGATCGCGCTGATCTCCCGGGGCTGATGCGGCTGGCTCTCGAGACGGAGGGCATTTCCACTCGAATAATGAGCGAAGGCCTCGTCCACCCGCCCGACATCGTGCATCGCCTTGCCGAGCGCAAAATCAAGATGGACTCGGTCTTCGTCGTCGATATCGGATCGGCGAAGCGCTTCGCCCATCGCGGCAATATCCGCATCATCGAACTTGACGGTCTTGAGGTTCGCCAGGCTCCACCAGGCGTCGCCCAGCGCCGGCTCGATCTCGAGCGACTTGCGGTAGGCGGCGATTGCCTCGGTCTGACGACCGATTGTCTTCAGCATGTGCCCGTAGCTAAGCCACACCCGCGGCTGTCGCGGGCCGCGCTCGATCACACCCTCGTACAAGCGGATCGCTTCCTCGAAGTCACCGAGGCGACCGAGCGTCGCGGCCTTGAGGTTCCAATGGCCGAGGTCCTCCGGCTCCGCCGCGAAAATGTCGTCGAGGAGTTCCATCGCTTCCGCGGGCCGGCCCATGCGCCCGAGCACCAGGGCAAGGTTCGCCTTGGCCGCGGTCCAACCGGGCGCCAACTCGACCGCGCGCCGAAGCAGGTTCTCCGCATCGCGCCAGCGCCCGATCCGAGCGGCCAACTCGGCCAGCATGCGGACCGCCGCCGCGTCGAACGGATCTTCCTTGAGGTGCGGCTTGAGGATGCGCTCGGCCACATCGAGCCGGTTCTCGTTCAGCGCCATCGCCGCCTCGATCAGGCGCGGATGCCAGTGCTTGCCGAGGGGAGATTGCGTCGCCACCGCCACAGCGTAGCGTCAAGGGCGACGTCCCGCTATGCGCTCCTTCCATGATCTATTTTGAAGACCTGGTGGTCGGTGCCGAGCGTGAGTTCGGAACCTATGAAGTCACTCGCGAGGAGGTGCTCGACTTCGCCCGGAAATATGATCCTCAGCCTTTCCACCTGTCTGACGAGGCGGCCGCCAAGACCCACTTTGGCCGGCTTGCGGCCAGCGGCTGGCATACGGCGGCGATGACGATGGCCGTCATTGCGCGCAAGGTCATGGAGGAGGAGCAGGCCGGCCTGGGATCGCCTGGGATCGACGAGCTAAGGTGGAAGAAGCCCGTGTATCCCGGCGACACTCTCCACGTCTACGGCAAGATCCTCGAGAAAACGCCGTCAAGGAGCAGACCTGAAATCGGCTCCTTTCGCGCGCAGAACAGTGTGAAGAATCAGAAGGGTGAGGTCGTGATGACCTTCATCTCGATCGTCCTGATCCGCCGCCGCCCATCACAGTAGACTTGGTTACTCGGGGCGCTCGTCCGCTCCCTCGCGAGAGCGACGCCCGCCGTTCGACCTCTGCGAGCGCTCGCTACTGGTCGTAGCCGAGGACCGGCTCTCCCAGTTGCTGCGGTTGCCATTGCTCCGGCGCCAGCCGTCGTTGCTGGTGGTCGTCGTGGTCGACGTAGTGTTATTGCGATCGCGCCAGCGAGAGCGGTCCCAGCCGCTCCAGTTCTCGCGGCCGGTTGAGGTCGTCGTGGTGCCGCTGTGGCTCTGCCAGCGGTTCCGGCGCTCGAGCCAGTAACGGCGCTGATCGTCGGTCCACTGGTGCCGGCGCCGATAGCGGTCGTACACATAGATGCCGGTGCCCGGGTAGTAATAGTTCCCGTACCAGCCGAAGGGATCGTAGTAGCTGCCGTAGCCATAGCCGCCGTACGGATAACCGAAACCGCCATAGCCGCCGTAGCCCCCGTAGCCGCCATACCCATAGCCGCCATAGCCGCTGCCGTAGCCGATCCCGATCGAAACGCTGCTGCGCGGCCCGTAGCCGTAGCCGTAACTGTAGTCGTCGCCGTACCTGTCGTAGGCGCAGCCGCCGAGGATGATGCCGCTGGTCAGCGCCAGCGCCGCAACGCGAAGCCGAGGAATGCGCATGTCGAGTCTCCAATACACCGGAGGGTAGGACTCGCGTACGCGCCCGGTTAAGTGAACCGCCGCTGAATTATCGTTTACCGCGCGCCTGGCAGACTGCCGATGAAGCTGATCAGCCCGCGACCCCCTGCTTGGCCTTGGCGCGGCGGCTCTTCGCCTGGTTCTCGGGGTCCAGCGCTCCGGTCACGCGCACCGACCGCTTCGCTTCGTACCAGATCTGCTGATAGGCAAGGTAGCCGAGGATGCAGGCGATGAGCAGGAAGATCGCGACCGCCAGGCCGGCGGCGTGACGGCTCTCGAGGTTCGGCTCCGCAGTCCACGCCAGGAAGGCCGAAACGTCCTTCGCCATCTGGTCGACCGTCGGCTTGGTGCCGTCGGCATAGGTGACCTGGCCGTCGCTGACGAGCGGCGGCGGCATCGCCAGATTGAGGTTCGCGAAATAGGGGTTGAAGTGCAGGCCGGGCGTCGGCTTGGCCTCGGCCGGCACCGCCCTGCCCTTCTCGTCCCGGTACGTGTCCGCGTTCCGGTAACCGGTCAGCAGCGAGTAGACATAAGCCGCCCCGCCCTCGCGCGCCTTGGTGATCAGCGACAGGTCTGGCGGCAGGGCGTTGTTGTTGGCCGCGCGCGCGGCGGTCTCGTTCGCGAACGGAGCCGGGAAGGTGTCGGACGGCAGCGCCTTGCGCGTCGCCGGCTCGCCGGTGTCGGGATTGATCGATGGGACCTGCGTCTTCCAGTCCGAGGCGATCTTCTTGATCTCGGCGTCGTTGTAGCCGAGCGCCTTCAACTCCCGGAAAGACACCATCTTCAGGCTGTGGCAGGCCGAGCAGACCTCCGAATAGACCTGGAAGCCGCGCTGCAGCTGGGCCTTGTCGAACTTCCCGAACGGGCCGTCGGACGCGAAATGAACTTCCTTGTGCTCGCGATGGAACTCCTCCGCCGCCAGCGGCGCCGGCGGGTTCTGAAAATAGGTCGCGAGATTGCTGAAAAAGGAAATCAGCAGGACCGCCGCGAACAAGGCGCCGATGAAACCGAGAATGAAACGAAGCATGTGCCTGCTGCCCCCTTAACCGGCCGTCGCCGTCGAGCCGCGCCGCGGCTTGTTCTGCCCCAGCGGGGCCGCCTCCTGCGTCTCGCCGTGCAGCACGCTCTCGGAGATCGAGCTCGGCAGCGGGAGCGGAGTCTCGAAGGCGGAGACCAGCGGCAGGATCACCAGGAAGTGGATGAAATAATAAGCCGAAGCGAACTGGCCGAGCGCAACCCGCCACCAGTTGATCGGCGCTCCGCCGATATAGCCGAGGATCAGCACGTCGAGGACGAGCAGCCAGAAGAAGCGCTTGAACACCGGGCGGTACGAACCGGAACGGACCGGCGACTTGTCGAGCCACGGCAGGAAGAAGAGCAGCAGGATCGACGCGAACATCGCCAGCACGCCCCACAGCTTGGCCGGCAGGATGAAGTCCACCGTGAAGGAGCGAAGGATCGCGTAGAAGGGCCAGAAATACCATTCGGGCACGATATGCGCCGGCGTCGCCAGCGGGTTGGCCTGGATGTAATTGTCAGGGTGACCCAGATAGTCGGGCGCGAAATAGGTCACCAGCGCGTAGGCCAGCAGTATCGCCGCGGCGAACCAGCCGTCCTTGGCCGTATAGAATGGGTGGAAGGGCAAAGTGTCGCGCTCGCTCTTCACGTCGACCCCGGTCGGGTTACCCGAACCCGGGATGTGGAGCGCCCAGATGTGCAGGATCACGACTCCGGCGATCACGAACGGCAGCAAGTAGTGGAGCGAGAAGAAGCGGGTCAGCGCTGCCTGGTCGGGGGCATAGCCGCCGAGCAGCCACACCCGGATCGGCTCGCCGACCAGCGGGAAGGCCGAGAAGAAGCCGGTGATGACCTGCGCGCCCCAATAGCTCATCTGGCCCCAGGGCAGGACGTAGCCCATGAACCCGGTCGCCATCATCAGCAGGTAGATGACCAGGCCGAGCATCCACACCAGCTCGCGCGGCGCCTTGTACGAGCCGTAGTAGAGCCCGCGGAAGATGTGGATGTAGGTGACCAGGAAGAAGAAGCTCGCGCCGTTCATGTGCGCGTAGCGCAGCAGCCAGCCGGCGTTGACGTCGCGCATGATCAGCTGGTTGACCGAGTTGAACGCACCGTCGGTGGTGGCGTAAAAATGCATCGCCAGGACGATCCCGGTGATGATCTGGATGGTCAGGAAGATCCCGGCGAGCACGCCGAAATTCCAGAAGTAATTGAGGTTGCGGGGCACCGGATAGCCGCCGCCGATCGCGCCGTAGACGAGGCGCGGAAGCGGCAGGCGCTCATCGAGCCAGCGCATGAAGGAATTCTTGGGTTCGTAGGGCTTGGCCCAGTGAAAGCTCATCGTCGTTAGGCCCCTCAGCCGATCTGCACGGTGGTCGGCGATGTGAACTTATATTCCGGCACTTCGAGGTTCTTCGGTGCCGGCCCCTGCCGAATCCGCGCGGCGGTGTCGTACATCGAGCCGTGGCACGGGCAGAAATAGCCGCCGTAGGGACCCTTGTTCTCGCCTTCCGAGATGCCGAGCGGAACGCAGCCGAGGTGGGTGCAGACGCCGAGCGTGATCAGCCAGTTGGCCTTGCCGGGCTTGGTCCGCTCGGCGAGGGTCTGCGGATCGCGCAGGTCCGACAGCGGCACCGCATTGGCCTCGGCGATTTCCTTGGGGGTCAGGTTGCGGATGAACACCGGCTGCTTGCGCCACTGGGTCTTGATGCCTTGCCCCGACTGCACCTTGGAGATGTCGACTTCGGTGGTCGCGAGGGCGAGGACGTCGGCTGAAGGCGCCATCTGGACGAACAGCGGCGCGAGCGCGGCGACTGCGCCGACGCCCGCAAAACTGACCGCGGCGACGTTCAGGAAGTCGCGGCGGCGAACTCCATCCCCGTCTGAACCTGTGGTTGCAGGACCCTCAGCGGACTGTGCCTTGGTGGCCATCATACCCCTTTGTGACGCTTTGCTTGCTTTGCGGTGCCGGGACGGCACCTAGGCGATGCCACGCCGGGCTACCGCCCAGCGCGATTGCCCGGCCTGATAGCGAGCGGTTTTCGCGATGTGAAGGGGCCGAAAGGCAGATGCGTGCGGATAGCCAAAGAGCGGCTAGGACCGATGCGTTGCGCCCTTTTGGCGGCTCTGCCGCGACGTGTCGGCCTTGCGGTGCGTCTTGGTGGCCCTCTTGGGCTCAGAGCGATGCTTGGTCCGCTCGCCCGCAATGAGCTCACGCTGCAGCAGAGCCGCGCAATCCTTGTTTCGAACGAGCTGCGAATAGCTCATTTTCTTGCAGCGGCGCTGATCGGCCTTGCTCAGGCTTTTGACCACGGCAACTTTGCGGATCGCCGGTTTCTTCTCGGCCTGCAGCTCAACTTTGCACTTGCTGTTCCGCTTGAGCTGGCGCTCGCTAAGGCCTTTGCAGTGTCGCAGCTCGGCCTTCGTCAGGGACCGAACGACCGGCTTCTTCTCCGTCTGCAGCGCCGCCTCGCATTTGGAGTTCCGGCGTAACTGACGAGCGCTGAGGCTCTTGCAGCGGCGGAGCTCTGCCTTGGTCAACGACTTCGTTGGCCGAGCCTCGGACCTCGCCGACCGGTGAAACTTCTTCGAACGGGCCGGTGCCGCCGTCGGCTTGCGCTTGGGCGAGCTTCGTGCCGAGCTCGTGTGGCGAGGAGCCGGAGTCAGATACCCGCCCGTGTCGACCCAGCGGTGGCGGGGTGCCGTGGACGTCGGCGCGGTCGCGGCTCGAAGATCAGGCGGAGGCGCTGGCGGGACGCTCTGCAGCGGTGCATCCGGCGCGGTCTGCTGCGCGACCACCGGCGACGCCAAGCTCGTGAGAACCAATGTTGCGCAGATCAGCGCCGCGCGACGCAGTAGCGATTCCATGCGTCCACAATAACTGCGGCGGAAGCGCTGACCAGCACTTTTGGAAGCCAATTCAAAGGTGCCTGTGGACTAATTGTTATGGGCTCGGAACGGTTCCGGCCACGTGCGCCGTCGCGTCCTCGGCGCGATGCTCGCGCCGGCCGCGGATCGCCGACTGGAACATGATCGCCGCGGCGTAGAGGACCACGACCAGCACCATCCAGCGCAGAATCTCCAGCGGCATCGTGACGACGATGTAGGCGGCGACAAACACCGCCGGGATGCCGCCGAGCGTCAGGCCCAGCACCACACGAAGATCGATGTGGCCGGTGTTGAGGTGCCGAATGCCGGCCGTGCTCCCCATCAGCGCGGCCGCTCCCGCCATCACCGGGAAACAGAGTCGCGGGTCCATGCCCATCAGGCTCAGCATGACGAGGGTCGGCGCGTAGTTGCCCACGCCATAGTTGAGCAGAATGCCGATGATGAAGTTGGCGGCGATTGCAATGACCGTCAGCGCCAGCGGCAAGGACGACGCAATTCCGCCGCCGGGGAACATGTGGAGGTTGGTCATTCCGTAAGCGATCGCCGCGAGCGTCAGGCCGATCGCCACGACAAACTGGACGATCCACACGCGCGTCCGGTGAACCAGCGGAGCGCCGATCATTCCCCCGACCGTGCAGGCGATGATGCATCCGGCGAGCAGGACGGGATCGACTTTCACGCCAAGCCGGAGAAGGAAAATGATCGATTCCACGACCGCTGTGATGGTGAGACCGACGAGGATCGTGGGCGGGATCAGCCGGTCGGGAACGAGGCGGCGAAACTTCAGCCAGGCCGTGCTCGGCGCGAAGTTCCCGATACCGAGCGTATCGAAGAAGCTGACCACGGCGCCAAGCCCGATCGTCTCGAGCGTCGGAGTCGCGCGCCTGGCGATCACGGCCTTGAGCAGCACGGCGGTGAACGTCAGGGTCGCAAGGACGATCGGCACGAGCAGCGCGACCAGCATATTGTTCCTCCCCTACTGCCCAGCAAGGATGCTAGCGGATCGCCGGCTCGGCACAACTGCTACGCTCTCCGAGTGAAAAGTTAACCGGGCACCTGACTCTCGGGCGCGCCTCGGCAAACTCTCATTCCCAAGCTCGAATCGGATTGTTCGTCGCTGCCGCGCAAGCGGGAGCATGGACGGCGTTTGGTGGGCGACAAGGATTCCCCTTTCGCGGGGCGACTGGAAAGAGAGCGAGGGCAATTAAGATGGCGAACAGCGCGGACACGATCCTGTCGCGGATCGAGGACGAGGAGCTCGACTGGGTCGACCTCCGCTTCACCGATCCCAAGGGCAAGTGGCAACATTTGACCATGGCTTCGGGCGTGATCGACGACGACATGCTGACCGACGGCTTCATGTTCGACGGCAGCTCGATCGCCGGGTGGAAGGCGATCAACGAGTCCGACATGATCCTGAAGCCCGACCTCGATGCGGCCTACGTCGACCCGTTCAGCGCAACGCCGATGCTGGTCCTGTTCTGCAACGTCGTCGAGCCCTCGACCGGCGAGCTCTACGGTCGCGATCCGCGCTCTACCGCGACCCGCGCCGAGGCCTATCTCAAACAAACGGGGATCGGCGACACCGTCTTCGTCGGCCCCGAGGCGGAATTCTTCATGTTCGACGACGTCCGCTTCGAGGATGGCTACAACGCTTCCTCCTATCGGATCGACGACATCGAGCTGCCGACCAACACGGCGCGCGAATATGAAGGCGGCAACCAGGCGCACCGGCCGCGCGCCAAGGGCGGCTACTTCCCCGTCGCCCCGGTCGACAGCGCGATGGACATCCGCGGCGAGATGGTCGCGACGATGATCGAGATGGGCCTGCCGATGGACAAGCACCATCACGAGGTCGCCGCGTCCCAGCACGAGCTTGGCCTCACCTACGGCAGCCTGGTCCAGACCGCAGACCGGATGCAGATCTACAAATATGTCGTGCACATGGTGGCGCACGCGTACGGCAAGACCGCGACCTTCATGCCCAAGCCGATCGCTAAGGACAACGGCAGCGGCATGCATACGCACATGTCGATCTGGAAGGGCGGCAAGCCGCTCTTCGCAGGCAACGGCTATGCGGGCCTCAGCGAGACAGCGCTCTACTTCATCGGCGGGGTGATCAAGCATGCCCGGGCTTTGAACGCCTTCACCAACCCGACGACCAACAGCTACAAGCGGCTGGTCCCGGGCTTCGAAGCGCCCGTGCTGCTCGCTTATTCGAGCCGCAACCGTTCGGCTTCGTGCCGGATCCCCTACGGCGCGGGCGAGAAGGCCAAGCGGGTCGAGTTCCGTTTCCCGGACGCCCTGGCCAATCCCTATCTCGCTTATTCGGCGCTGCTGATGGCCGGCCTCGACGGGATCCAGAACCGGATCCATCCGGGCGACCCGATGGACAAGAACCTCTACGACCTGCCGCCGCAGGAGCTGGTCAACGTTCCCACGGTGTGCGGTTCGCTGCGCGAGGCGCTTGTCTCCCTGCAGAACGACCGCGGGTTCCTGATCCGGGGCGATGTCTTCAGCGACGACCAGATCGATTCCTACATCGAGCTCAAATGGGAGGAGGTCATGCGCTGGGAAACGACCCCTTCCCCTGTCGAATTCGATATGTATTATTCTTCCTAAAAAGGCGCTAAGCTGACGCCTTTCGGGACGCCGATGGGGGGAACCCTCCCACCTTCCCTTTCCTCCCATCGGCATCGCCCGGACTCCACCAAACGCAGTGCACGATTCCGTAACCATGACGTGCCTATTCTGGCGCACCCGCGAGTACGGAGTGCAGGAATGAACATTCGGGCGAAAATCTACGGCGGCGCGCAGTCCGCCGAAGAGCCCCTCCTCAAGGCCAAGAAGCCGAAGGGCGCAAAGGCCGACGTACTCCAGAGCGTCAGGGTTTCGCGCGAAACGCACCGGGCGAGCAACGGCCGCGGCGAGGATCGGCACCGGCTGACTGACGAACTGGCGCGGATCACGCACGATGGCCGGTACTATGAGATCGAGCTCATCAACCTGTCTGGCGGCGGCGCGATGATCGCGGGCGCGTTCGAGGTGATGCTGTGGGACCGCGTCGATCTTCACCTCGGCAATCATGGCGATATCGAATGTGCCGTGCGCTGGATCCGCGACGGGCGGATCGGACTGGAATTCGCTCACGAGACGCGGCTCGACTGGCCGTCGAACCAGGTTGCGACCGTGCTTCGCCACGTGATCGAGCGGACCTTCCCGCACATCAGCTTCCCGACCGATGAACAGAAGCCGTCGCCTCCGCCCACCGACTGGACCGATGAGAACCGCAGCGCTCCGCGGCATCCGTTGATCTGGAATGGCGTTCTGCACCACGATTACCAAAGCAACGACGTCCGCATCCGCAATATTTCGGAAACCGGCGCGATGATCGAAACCGATGCTCAAGTCCGGGTCGGCACCGAGCCGTTGCTCGAGCTTAGCGAGGCGGTTTCGCTATCGGCGACCGTGGAATGGGCGGTCGGAGACCAGGTCGGGCTGAGGTTCCACTCGCCGTTCGACATGCAGGCGCTCGCCGAAGCCAAGCCGACGGTCGCGCCGAGCAATTGGACCCCGCCGGCCTATCTCGACCCCGAAGCGAAGGACGACCGCGACCATTGGGGGCGCCTCTCGATCGTCCAGCTCCGCCAGGAGCTGGAAGGTTTTCTCAAACACTAAACCGCGTCGCGGACGTAGATCGCACCGACCTTGTCCTGCCTGATTCGGCGCCAGCCGGGCGAGCGATCGAGCAGCGGAATGAGCTTGCTCCTGGAGCCTAGGATGGCCCAGCGGATATCCCAGCGCTGCACCGCTTCGGCAAAGGCGTTCGGGTCGCCCCGCACGATCCGGTAATATCCGACCACCAGCTCATCGCCGTACATGTCGCCGCGCCCGTCGACATAGGGGCGGATGCCGGACAGGATCAGCGGTCCGCCCATCGAATAACCGTTGAGGACCGGCTGTGAGCGAAGATCCGGCGGAATCGCGGCGATCAGCTTCCACGGATTGGCCTCGTTGTCCGGCGGCGTCGGCGGCATGACTGACCTCAGTGCAACGATCAGCATCGCCCCGGCCGCCGCAACCCAGCGCAGCGCGGGCGCCGCGGCAACGGCCCTGTCGTCACGCGCGAAGCCTGGAGGCAACAGCATGGCTGCCACGATCGCCAGTAATGATTGGTGTCGCGTCTGGAGGAGTGCGAGTCCGAGGAAGCCCGCAAGCAAAAGCCACCTGACCCAATGCAGCCGTGGGCGTTTCCAGGCGATCAGGGCCACCGCGACCGCGAGCGCTCCAAAGAAGAACGGCGTCCGCGCCGGGCTAGACGGCTTCCACTCGTCGATCAGCGGCAGCATCTGGAGGTGGGTGAAACGCAGCGGGTGGAGGACCCCTTCGACGCCATTGCCGTTGATGAAGACGGCAACGGCGCAGGCAATGCCGAAGACCAGCCACTGCCGAAACGCGCGCGATTTGTCGGTCGATGAAACGAGCGCTTCCAACCCGAACGCGGCCGCGATCGCGAGCCCGAAGACGAAACTTCCATGCAGATTGGCCCACAAGCTCATCAGCAACGCCACGACGAGCGGCGGCGCTCGTTCCTGGTCGCGGGCGCGCAGCATCAGCCAAGTCCACAGGAGGAGCAGCGGCCAGGCGAGCACGTGGGGCCGCGCCAGAAGCATCGGAATCAGGGTCACGTCCATGAGGACGATGACACCAAGCGCTGCCCATGGCCTGAGGAAGCGTGTCGCGTTGGCGAAGACCAGCGCGTGAAGCGCGATCACTGCTGCAGTGACGAGTGCCGCGACGCCGCCATAGCCGGCGAGCCGGTAGGCCGCGGCATAACAGACCTCGGCGAGCCATTCGATCGGCACCCACGGCTTGCCGGCCCAGGTGTATGAGAAGGGATCGGTGCGCGGGATTGCGCGATGGTCGAGGATCCACTGGCCCGTGGCGATGTGCCAGCTGACGTCGCCGTCGTTGAAGATCGTCTGCGAGCTGCCGAGAATCGCGGGGATGAGCAGAACGGCAAGGAACAGCGGCAGGATCGATCGAGGCGAACCCCTGACTGACTCGCCGCTCATCAATCTTCCTCGATCAGGCTGGCGGTCTTTGTCTCGCGCATCCTGATGACGCAGATCAGGTAGATCGCGCACAACAGCGAAATGTAGATGTAGAACCAGGGCTCGCGCCCGGCGTTCTTGAGCCACAGCGCGATATACTCAGCGGTTCCGCCGAAAATGGTGTTGGCCAGCGCGTACGGCAAAGCAACTCCCAGCGCCCGGATGTCGGCCGGAAACAGCTCGGCCTTCACGATCGCGTTGATCGACGTGTAGCCGGTCAGCATCACCAGCCCCGCCATCACCAAGGCGAAGGCCGCGCCGGCGTCGCGCGTGTGCGCCAAGGTCGCGAAGATCGGATAGGTGAACAGCGTCCCGGAAATACCGAAGAACATCATCACCGAGCGGCGGCCGGTGAAGTCCGAGAGGCGCCCGGCTAACGGCTGGATCAGCAGCATCAGGAACAGCGCCAGCGTCATGATCTGCGATGCTGTCGCGCGGGAGAAGCCGCTCGTGTTCACGAGGAACTTCTGCATGTAGACGGTGTAGGCATAGAATGCCGCGGTGCCCCCGGCGGTGATGCCGACCACCAGGAACGCCTCGCGCGGGTGTTCGCGAAACAATGTCACCATGCTCGAGCGGCGGCGACCGGTCGAAGCCGCGACATTTTCGTAGCTCAAGGTCTCATCGAGCCCGCGGCGGATGAAAAAGACGACGATCGCCAGCAGTGCCCCCGCCGCGAAGCCCAGCCGCCAGCCCCAGGAATGCATCGCCTGCTCGCCGAGCACTGCCTGGAGGAACACGAGCAAGACCAGCGCCGCCAGCTGCCCGCCGATGATGGTCACGTACAGGAAGCTCGACCAGAAGCCGCGCCGCGACCGGTCGGCCATCTCCGACATGTAGGTCGCGCTCGCGCCATATTCGCCGCCGAGGCTCAATCCTTGCGTCATTCGCGCAAGCAGGAGGATCGCCGGGGACAGCAGTCCCGCCTGAGCGTAAGTCGGAGCGAGCGCGATCATCAGGGAACCGGCGCACATCAGCGAGACCGACAGCGTCAGCCCTTCCTTGCGGCCGCGATGGTCCGCGTAGATGCCCATGATCCACGCGCCGATCGGCCGCATGAGGAAGCCGACGGCGAAAATGGCGGCGGTCTGCAACAACTGCGCCGTCTGGTTGCCCTTGGGGAAGAACGCCGGCGCGAAATAGAGTGCGAAGCTCGCGTAGACATACCAGTCGAACCATTCGACCAGGTTCCCGGCCGAGCCGCCGAGGATGTTCTTGAGCCGGCTGCGCCGCCCGGTTGACGCTTTAAGCACCGGCGCCTGAGCGTGTGCGCTCCGCGCTGCGCGCGGCGAACAGGATGTAGAGCACGATTCCTGCCGCGTTCCACACCACGAACCACATCTGCGTGTAGCGCGGCAGGCTGTAGAACAAATAGGCGCAGCCCAGGATTCCGACCGGTCCGATGATCCACGGCAACGGAGCGCGGAACTTGAGCGCCCGGTTGGGCTCGCGGCGGCGCATCGCCAGCATCGCGGCGCAGACCGCAATGAACGCCGTCAGCGTGCCGGCATTGGCGAGGGCGACGAGGTCATTCAGCGGCACGAGTCCAGCGAGCACCCCGACCACGACCGCGGTAAACAGCGTGATCCGCACCGGATTGCGCCGGCCCGACAAGCGCGCCAGCCTGCTCGGAAGCAGTCCGTCGCGCGACATTGCGAGAAAGATCCGGCTCTGCCCATAGAAGAAGGCAAGAATCACCGTCGGAAGCCCGATCGATGCCGACAAGGCAAGAATCTTGGCCGCGAGGGGCTGCCCGATATCGCGCAGGATGAGCGCCAGCGGCTCGGGTGAATCGACAAAGCGCTGGTACGGCTCGGCGCCGATCGCCGCCGCAGCCACCGCCATGTAGATGAGGACGCACAGCACCATCGAGCCGACAATCCCGATCGACAGGTCCCGACCGGGGTTTTTCGCCTCCTCGGCGGCGGTCGCGATCGCATCGAACCCGTAAAAAGCGAAGAAGATGATTGCCGCCGCAGCCATCACCCCCACTTCCTGTCCGGGAGGTCCGCTCTTGGCGAACCCGTAGGGCATGAACGGCGTGAAATTGTCGGCGTTGAACACCCGCAGCGCGACCACGACGAACATCACGAGGGCCAGCATCTTGATCGCGACGAACGCCGAGTTGAGATTGGCCGTTTCGCGGATACCGTAGATGAGCAGGCCCGCAATCACCGCGATGATGAACACGGCCGGGAAATTGAACACCCCGCCGA
>Ga0307416_100000417_pt1 | contig 21672 bp, 28 predicted proteins | sample DK1Cmetagenome_2_FD_203821 | JGI IMG/M metagenome (GOLD analysis project Ga0307416, IMG submission 203821) | Maize rhizosphere microbial communities from greenhouse at UC Davis, California, United States - DK15-C-3 | ecosystem: Host-associated > Plants > Roots > Rhizosphere > Soil | place...
CATTTTCGTACTTGGATATTCGCTGCCGGAAACGGATCAGTTTTTCCGATCTCTGTTTGCACTTGGTACGGAAGGACCGACGATCCTGAACCGTATCGCTATCTTCGATCCGAACTCTGGTCCGGTCGAGCAGCGATTTCGAGCGATGTTAGGTCAAGCGGCCTTGGACCGATTCAGCGCTCATAACATGCTATTTGAGAGTGGGTTAGTGCAAATTGACAATTGGTTGTTCCAGACTGGAAAGCGTCGGGCTAGGTAGTTGGCGAGGCACTGCCGTGGACGAAAATGCGAAAGCGGAACTGAGAAAGCGGTTACTTCAATACCCCGGCGCCACTGAGGAATCGGTGTCGCGAGATTTGGATGCGCTCGAGGAGCGGGCAGCGCAGAAGCGCAGCCTCATTGAAGACCGGCGGATGTCTAATGCCTTGGCTGAAGCATACTTGGACCGGAAGGGATTTCCACGCCCACCCGGTTGGCACTCGGTTTTCTTCTATCCCGATAGCAATAGGCCGCGAAACACATTCATGTTTCTGGCCGCGTTGTTTGGCTTGCTGGCTTGGTGGCTTGCGGAGTAATTCGGGTCCAACCTATAACTTGATTTTCTCGCCCGTTAAGAGAATGCTATCTGCGTTCGTTCCACTCAACGGACCACACGAAAGGGAGGTCTTATGACCAAGCTTTTGGGGATCCGTGCTTCTTGCGCGTGATCACGCACGCGAGAAGTGGCTGATGCGGATCGAATAGGACGACGAACAGGTAGCGGACCCAGTTTGCCGGCACTACATGTCGGCTTTCAGTCTCCGCGGCGTACGTGATAAATGCGCCGGGTTCCTTTAAGCACGCGACTGTGCAGCGGGATATATCTGTGGGTGCTGGCTAGGCCACTCGGTGCAATTCAGGCCCTCAGACGAACTGAGCCACCCCTGACTGGCATTCGACAAGAAGGCCGCACCCAGTCGTCCGGCTTGGTCTTTCGGGTCTAGACCAGCGGAATCCTTACTGAGAATTCCGGAAGTCTGCCCCCGCTACCATAATTTCCGACACCCCTCCGGCGCATGCCGCGAGGGGTGTTATCTCGAGGCCATACTCCGCCTCGAGGTAGCTGCCGGCGGCGGCCGGCCGCAGCACAATTTCCGGTGACAAGTACTGGCGCAACCATTCGCGCGCCCGCGGCGGATCGCGACTCAACACCTCGGGCAGAGCATCGAGCATCCTCGAGAACCTGGCGCGAATGTCCGGCACTGCGCGCGCGATCGCCGGCGTCACCGTGCGGATGGTCGCGGCCTGGAGACCGGCGAGCTCGTCCTCGAGCTCACGCAAGCGACGTCCGAGCGCCGGCGAATTCTTGAGACCGCCCTGCGCGATCGCCTGCACCAGGTTGTCGATCTCGTGGCGCAAAATGTCCGCCCGCTTCGTGTCGCGCGGCGCGCTCGCTCGCGCAGCGAGTGCCTTGCGGACCCGGCGCTCAAACTCTTCGACGACTTCCGGCTGCTCGAGCGTCCCGCGGACGCCCGCCAAAAGCCGCGACTCGACGACGTCGCGGCGAACGCTGATCGTGTTGGAGCACGCTCGGCCGTTGACGTGACTCGCGCATGCGTAGCTCCGGCGATTCACCATGGTGAACCGGGATCCGCAGAGACCGCAGATCAGCCAACCCGAGAACAGATGCTGCGGCTCGCGCCCCGCGGCGGCACCCCTGCGACTCAGGCCGGCCTTCACGCGGGCGCCGACCTTCTCCGACTGTCGCCGTATTCGAGCCTGCACGCGACGCCAGAGTGCGTCGTCGACGATGCGCAGACGCTCGTCCTGAAGCTCGATCCACTCCGAGCGCGGATTTACGACGGGACGCCGGCGATGCGAGTCGCTCGCTGAGCGCTTCCAGCTGCAGCGGTTCCAGATCACCGTGCCGCGGTAGAGCGGATTGAGCAGGATGCCAACGCCGCGCACCTGGTCGCCGACGATCGCGGAGGCAAGCCACCCGGCCTTGCGCCTCGAGACGCGGGCCCAGCTCGAGCCAGGCGAGGGGATGCCGTCGCGATTGAGGCCCGCCGCAATCGAGACCGGGCTCGCGCCATCCGCGTACTCCTGGAAGATCCGCCCCACGATGCGTGCCTGGTCCGGGTCGATCTCGCGCTGCCCGGTCCCTGATGCCGTTGCGCTGATGTAACCATACGCGCGGCCGCCGGCGCTCTTGCCGTCTCGCGCCAGTCCCTCGAGGCCGCGCCTAGTGCGTCGGCCGATCTCACGCCGGTACTGCTCCGCCATCGCACCGGATACCGGCCCGAGGATCCCCGCGGACTCGTGGCGCGTGTCCAGGTCCTGGGTGACGACGGCGATACCGAGATCCGCGAGCTCCGCGAGCCGGGGCGCCTGCTCAGCCAGGGCGCGCCACAGGCGACTCGCGTCCTCCGCGACGATGACTTCGAACTCGCGGCGACGGGCGGCCGCAAGCATGCTTTGGTAGCCCGGGCGCCGGGTCGTACCTCCGCTGATGGCGGCGTCGCTAAACCTGGCAACGACAGCGAATCCGTGTCTTTCCGAGAGTCGGTGGCAGACGCGGAGCTGATCCTCAACGGAGGACTCGGACTGCTTGTCCGTGCTGTACCGGGCGTAGAGCGCTGCCCTGGTCACCACTTCCCTCGCACGCGTCGGGATTCCGACGGGCGGACTGTGCCAGAACGACAGGCGGCAAGGAAGTGAAAGGTTGTCGGCGGGGGTGTCGGGACTTCGACACTCGAAGCGACGCAAGCTGTTCCCGTCGAGCAAAGCAGGAGTGGCACACGTGATCGAGAGAACTGCGGCGGCGCTGGAAACGCTGATGCGGCCCAGTGACTTTCGCCGCGCACACCGCAGTCTTTTCAACACGGACAGTGCGTTGTGGAAGCACCTCGGGAGGCGCCGCGAAAATGGACTCCTCGAGAGTGGCGCGGTCGTGGAAACGGCGCTCGGGCTTCGCATCGACCCCGAGCGGTTTCGCACGTGGTTCCTCAACACGCCGCGCCGCGGCCTCCGGTCGACGAGCAATGCCGACGCCGCGGCCTGAGATGCGACAGCTCGACGGCCTTATCGACCTTCTGGTCGACGTGTTCCTTTCGGAGCTCGAGAGCGATTCGACCGCTGATCAGAAACCCCTAGAAAAAACGCCCCGCGGCGCTGGCAAGCGAAACCGCGAGGCGTTTGGAGTCGAACGTGGTGACTATACCGCAACCGAGCGCGCCGCAACTCGTGGATCTCGTGACCTGGCGTCGAGCGATCAGGCACCCGTTCGGGCCGAAGAAAGCAGTCGTACGCCACGTGCTGCTAACACTTTCGACTTGGGGCGATAAGGACGGCGGGAGCATGTACCCCTCGATCGAAACGCTGCACATTGCGTGCCGTCTGCATCGAGAGACGGTTCGACGCGCACTGAATGACGCCTCGAAGGAGGGTTGGGTGAAGCGGCAGAACCGCACGCGCCCGAGCGGCGATGCATATCGCGCGTACGAATATTCCGCGAGCGTGCCGAGCAATTGGAAAGACTGGGATGACATCGACCACCCATGGGACAAGGACCCGAGCTGGAACTCCGAGCGGGAGAATCGCGGCGTGGAACGGGCGATGCGCGCGAATCGTCCCCACTCAGGACAGGGACGAGTGTCCCCACTGAGGACCGGGACAGGCGGTTCGAACGGGGGTGTCCCTGTCGTGGATGCCGGGCGTCCCAGTCCTGAGTTGGCCGCGTCCCTGTCCAGGACTGTGAGTGTCCCTGTCCAGGACCGCCTGACCTCTTCAGGACCTCCTCATAGGACCTCTTCACGTGAAGGTCGGCTTACGCCGACCGCGCGCGAGTCTATCGATCAACAGGATCGGAAGCAGGAGTCAGAGTCAAACCGACGAGCTGCTGCCAGGTGTAAGGCAAGAGAGTGAAAACGGCCCACGCGCACGGGTGTGGTGCATGGCTTCAGCAACAGGTCGGAAGCCCCATTCGCTCGCCCGGGCCTCGCGCGCGCGCTTTTTGTCGACGGTGGGCGCAGTGAAAGCTGACGACTTCCTCCGCCTGCAGGAGCTCGCCGACGAGCTGATCGCTGTCGCGGTCGAGGAGGCGGACCCGGCGCACTGGCCTGGCGCCGGCAAGAAGCCGAACGAGCTGACAAAGCAGGAGCGTGGCGATCGGGTATGGGCGAAGAAGAACGCCGCCAGCTGTATCGGCCTGGTGGTCGACATCCGGCGGCTGCTCGGCATCGAGGAGGCAGCCGCGTCGTCCAGCCGTGCACCGGGCGCGATGTCGGATGAGGAGGTCACGGCGCTAGTCGAGGAGACGAGGATCGAAGTCGAGCAAGCGCTTCGAAAGCTTCGCAAATGACAGCCAGGAGCACCGCATGACAAACGTGACGAACATCAATCGGCCGACGGTGCTCGCGGGCGTCGCGTCCGCGCCGCCGCCCGAGCGCCTGGTTGGCCAGGCGTTGAGTGCTGTCACTCGCGCGGACCACCTACTCGAGCTCGCCGCCCAGGAGATCGGCAGGGCAATCGATGCGCGGTGGCAAGCGGAGGCGATGATCCGAACCGTCGGCGTGCCGCCTGGCCACGAAGTCTCGAGCCGTGAGCTCGCGGACCGCACTGGCCTCGCGGAATCGGCCGTCGCGCGGCTGGCGCGGCTGCTGCATGTGCCGCATACGACCAGGCTGCAGGGAGGCATCGCGCTGAGCGAGCTGCTGAAGGCCTCGCCAGTCGTCACGCGCGAGATCTGTCGACTGCAGGGCGTCGACGCGAAGGCCTACGAACCACCCGAAGGAAACGCTGCATGAAGACGATCGCCGAGCTGTTGCGCAATTCCTCGAGGCAGGCGAGCCAGCTCGCTGAAGCACGCGCCGAGTACGAACGCTTGCTCGGCGAGAGTGATCGCATCGACAACGAGATCGCCGAGGCCTACAAGGCGGCATCGGCATCGGTAGCCGCGGGCGACGTGGCGACCGATCAGGCCGTGCGTGCGATCGATCGCTTGAAGCTGCAGCAGGTTGTCGTGCACCAGCAGCTCGGCGAAGCGTCTGCGCTCATCGCGCTGCTCGAGGATCCGGCGACCATCGAGGCGCTCAACCGTCGCGACCAGCAAGCCGAGGATGCGGTCGGCGCCCAGATCCGGCACCTCGAATGCTGCGAAGAGCACTTGCGGCTCGCGGCGCTCGAGTACAAGCGGGCGGGGATCCCGGCTCGACTCTGGGAGCCTGTCTTGCGCGGCATCACGCAGAGACTGCTCGATCGCATGGGCCAAAGCATCCCGGGAGTCGGCACCGTTTCGCCCGGCGTACAAGCCCGCGGCGATCAATCGCTCGCCGAGATCTTCCTCGGCGCGAAGCCCAAGGACCAGGAGCCGGAGGATCGAGTCGCATGAGCGAGACCTCGCAGCTGCAGGCCTGCGTCGCGGAGATGGCGGTGCACCTTGGCGAGCTCGAGGAGCTCGTGGACGCAATCAGCGAGAAATGCAGCGCGATCAACTACGCCTGGGCGCAGTACGACGAAGCCGCACGGCTCACGCCGGGCTTGCGCCGCAAAGACATCGGCGACAACGTGCTGCGCTTCAACGGTCAGCTCGAGGGAATCGTCATCGATCGACTGCGCCTGGTGCTGAATGACGACAAACGGCCGTTCGCGTCGCGCGTACCGCCGACGCAGGCGCTCGGGGACGTTGGCAAGCAACTACGCGCCACGATCGAAGGCGCGATTGCGGCACACACAACTCAGGTGCAAAGGCACCTGGCGGGAGGCTGAGATGGACGCGTATTCGTTCCTCACAGAGCTCGCTGATGACTGTCATCGTCATCGGCTTCGTAAGGAACGCGATCTACGGAAGTGGGAGCTCGACCAAGCGTGGGCAGAATGCGAGCGCATCGGACGCGAGATCGACGAACGCAACGCCGCCTGGAAAACAGCGTATGCGCGTTGGCGCGAGCTGCACGCGACACTGCAAGAAGCGGAACTAGCCGTGCTGGCCGGGCCCGCGCAACCCGAAAAGCACTGAGACCAGGAGACGTCATGAGCATAGGGAACGCAACACGCAAAGCCTTCGGCAGCAAGTGGCCGACAAAGTCGAAGCCCGTTACGGAATCTGCCGAAGTGAAGGCTGACCGCGATCTCATCGCGCGCGAGGCGCCTAAGGCGGGGCGCCACGACTTTCGTCTCGAAGTCCGCGCGGAGCTCGAGAGAAAGGACATCACTCCAGAAAGGCGTGAAGCGCTCTATGCGAAGTTGATCGAGCTAGAAGTTGAGGTGGGCGCGAGCGACGAAATGGTCTATCACTGCGGCGTTTTCAAGAGCCGCGTACCAGGAGAAACAGGATGAGCAGGCGAACCCAGAGGCTAACGGAGGAAACGACATGAGAACGATTGTTGCGGGCGATCCGAAGCTGAACGGTTTAGGGCCCGGGCTTCTGCACTACATCGCCGTCCATGGGGCGCCGCTACAGGGCGATGTGCGACTTTATCGAGGTCCAGGTGTGATCTCGGAGGGCGCGCCGCGCACGTTCGGCGCTGAGCTTATCGGCACGCTCCAAGCGGGCTCGCCGGTCGGCACTTCGCTCAAGACCTCGACAGTCGACTTCAGTGGCCGGGCTGTGCAGCCAGTTATCGAATTCGACAATGCGACGGACAACGTCGAGATTGAATTCAACAGTATCCCGGGCTGAGCGATGGCCCGCATACCTCTCGGGAATTTTGGTTTCGACGCGCCACGCGCTGCTCCTGGCGCGGACACGTCTGCAGTCGGCGAAGCGGTCCAGGGCTTGGGCCAGGCCGGCACGCAGATCGGACTCGACTTGCTTGCCGAGGAACGCGCGAAGGCGCTCAAGCGGGCACTCGAATACCAAAATCAGGTCGACGCGCTTGCCGCCGATTATGCCGAAAGGATCGAGAGTGGTGCGATCGAGCCCGCGGATGCTGAGCGCGCGTTTGCAGACGAGCTCGGCAAAATCAGCGCGCCGGAGTACCACGGCTTCGGACGGAAAACGGCGGCCAACGTAAACGGCATGATCGAGGTTGCCCAGGCCAACGCAAGACTGCGAATTGGAGTGGCAGTCAAAGGTGCTCGTTTTGCTTCCACGGTTCGACATGGTGCATCGGCGAACGAGCAGCTGAAGATCTCCGCGACGATTCCCGGCGCCGATCTGCACGGCGTACTGATGAAGGGTGACCTCTTGCGCGAGGGCGCACGCGTCGCCGGCGTGCCGCAGGACCTGCGTGACCGCTGGGGCCGAGACTTGCAGCAGGCGGTCGCAGCCGCGGACGCGACTCGCGATCCACAGGCAGCGTTGGCCAAGCTCGCGACGGCGAGCTCGGGCGACCGCACCTACGACGGCCTCGACTACGAGAGCCGCCAACGTGTTCAGGAGCACGCCAAGTCACAGCTCGTGAACCAAGGCGTTGCCGGGGTCATGGGGGCCTTCGAGCAGGAGGGGCCTGACGCAGGCATGAGGGCGCTCGTAGAGGCCGAGAGCGCGATCGCGGATCCCGAGTTGCGCGACGACCTTCGAACGCAGGTGAATAGTCAGATCGGCCAGCTCCGCACACAGCGACAAGTCGAGCGCGCGAACGACATCGTGAAGTTGAAGAGCGCCTTGGCGACGAATAGCGCGGGGCGCGAGTCACGACGGCTGATCGATAACCTGTACAAGGACGGCGCGCTGAGCCCGAGCGAATTGGCGAGCTATCACTCTGAGATCGACCAGGACACGATGCGGCGCGCTGAGCAGGATGCTGCGCAGCAAGCAATCGCGGAATCGATTACGGCGGGAATCCCGCTCGATCCTTCGAATGAGCATCACAAGAAGTTTCTCGGCCAGAGCTTTGCTGCCGACCTTGAGGGCATGCGCACGATCAATGCAGAGAAGGCAGCCCTAGGTTTGCCGGCCCTCGAGCTGCCTAAGCCAGGCTCCCCCGGAATGGCAAGTGCTCGCACTCAGCCGAGCCGGCCAGGCACGCATGCTGCCGCCACAGGCGAGCTCGTGGTTGCGCTCGGCCGCGCGCTCGCCGGATCCGAACCTCGCCGCCGGCGCCGCGAACTTCTACGGCAGCCTCGAGCTCACGAGCCCCGAGGCCGCGGGTAATGTCGATCAGGACACGCGCGCTTTCCTGTCGCAACTGTCCGGGATGATCGAAGCGGGCGCGGCACCCGAGAAGGCATTCGAGACCGCGCGCGCCAACGTATTCGAGACACGCCGGGACGTGCTCGAGCTGCGGATCGATGCGTACCGCGAGCACGCGAAAGGCAACGACGCTGCGCTTGGCGACCTCATCGATCGCGACTTCGATCCCAGCGTGTTCACCTCGCAGCCGGAACCGTCGATCTTCGTGAGAGCAGACTTCGACAAGCAGACCGAGGCGTACTTCACGAAGGTCGGAGACATCGACCTCGCGCGAGATCTCGCCTGGGGCGACCTGCGTAGGATCTACGGCACGACCGAGGTGAACGGCTCGCCAATGCTCTCGGCGTTTCCAGTCGAGCACTTCGGCATCACGCCCGAGGACGTACGCCGCGACGTCGACGCATTCCTGAAATCGACCGGGCAGAAGGTGAATGCCGAGGACGTGCTTGTCGTGCCGGATGGTCTCACGCTCCGCGCCGTCAATGACGCGCTCACCGGCAAGCCCGTCATGCCGAGTTACCGCCTCGTCACGAAGTCGGGCGACCTGGTGCTCGGTCCCGATGGCGTCCCGCAGCGATTTACGCTGCCGGGCGGTGAGGAGCTCACCAAGCGGGTAAAGGCGGAACAGGCGGAGCGTGAGCGCGAGGCCCAGGCAGCCGTGCAAGCTGCGCGCGAGCTCCGGGAGCGCCGCGCGCAGCAGCTCGATCGCGCGCTCGAGTTCGGCCGCGGCATGCTGACCGAGTAAGCCGTGCCGATCATTCCCGACCCGCGTTACACCGGCGCACTTATCGGCGGCGTGCGAGCGCTGCCGAAGCCAGAGGTCGAGGGACTTGAACCCTCCACGCTGGACGTACTCGCCGCGGCCTCGCGCCAGGCAACGCTGGCCGGCGCCGCGTACGAACGGCTGACGAACGTCGATCCCGACGACCTGGATCCGCCGCCGCCCGATTTCGACGCGCTCGATCACATAGCCGGCTACGAACCTTTTGCGGATAACTTCGTCGACGCGCGCACGCCCGGCGAAGTGACGGGCATCAAGCGCCGAATCGATAGCGAGCGCAAGGATCGCGAGACGCTCGCCCGCGCAGGCCTTGGGGGCCCCGCCACGGAGATCGCGCTCAACCTGGTGGATCCGACATTCCTGGTCGCGATCGCCGTACCCGAGCTCGCGATCGCCAAGGCCGGTCGCATCGGCCGGGCTGCGCAGGCGGCGCTCGAGGGCGGCGCGATCGCGTCGACCTACGAAGCTGGCATGCAAGGCCTGCAGGAGACGCGCACCGCGACAGAGTCGGCTTTCACCATCGGCGGCGGCGCGCTTCTGGGCGGCGTGCTTGGGTCCCTCAGCCGGCGCATGCCGCACGAGGAGCTCGAGATGGCCCGCGAGTCGGTGCGATCGACGGTGGGCGCATCGGCGGTTGCACGCCCGACCACGCTCGAGGCCGAGACACTTGCTGCCGGCGGAGACAAATTCGCCCGCATTGCCGGCAAGATTCCGCTGGTCGAAACCGACCTGCAGAGGATCATGCGGAGCGAGTCAATCGAGGCACGCACGACGCTGCAGGACCTGGCCGAGGTCGTGCCGATCCTCGAGAAGAACCGCCAGGGCATCCCGACACCGGCCTCGGTCGAGAGCCTGATCTACCGCTCCGAGGGAGCGGTCGCCGACTTCGTCGACCAGCTCCGGCGATCGTGGAAGACCTACAAGCGCCGTGACCTGGCGCCCGGCGAGCAGCGCCTGTCGCGCAAGGATTTCGAGAGCGCCGTTACATACGCCGCGCGGCGTGGCGATCACGACGTCGTGCCGGAGATCGCGGAGTCGGCGCGCTTCATGCGCGAGCGGGTGTTCGACCCGCTGAAGACGCAGGCCCAGAACATTGTGGATGGCGTTACTGGCATGCGTCTGTTGCCACCCGATAGCGAAATCGAGATCTTCGCTCGCAGTTATGTGATGCGAATGTACGATCGCAACGCGATCCGCGCGCGCCGCCGGGAGTGGGACTGGATCCTGACTGATCACTTCGAGCGCAAGGGCATTGACCTGGTCGAGGCTCGGGCGATCGCGGCGGACATCACCCGCCGGATCCTCGGCACTGATCGCGGGCTCGCGAACTTCAATATCCGCGCGCAGTTCGGGGTCAAGGATGCGGGCCCGTTGCACGAGCGGGTGCTCGATATTCGCGACGAGCTCATCGAACCCTTCCTGGTCTCGGACCCGGCGAAGGTCGCTGCGGCCTACGTGCGCGAGCTCGCCCCGCAGATCGAAATTACCAAGCGCTTCGGCGACAAGGACATGACGGCCGCATTCCAGCGCGTGAGGGACGAGTACGACATCCTGCGCACGCGAGCGATGGTCGGCGAGGGCGAAGCCGGCACAGCCCGCGTCAACAGGTTGTCGAACCAGGAAAAGGAAACCCTCGAGGCGCTCGAGCGGATCCGCGACCGGCTCTACGGCCGCGCGGGCATGCTCGGGCCCGAGAGCTCCGAGGGACAGAGGAAGGCGGTCGACATCCTGCGTGGATGGCGGAACCTGGTCGCCTCAGCAAAGCTCGGCACGGCCGCGATCACCGGTGGCACACAGGACCTGGCGCGCATCGTCGCGCAGTACGGATTCCTGCCGACAATGACGCGCCTCACGAAGCTCGCGACCTCAAAACCGTTTCGCCAGCTTTCGAAAGCGAATGCCCGCCGCCTGGGCGTCGCGGCCGAGGTTGCGCTCGCCCGGCGCGTGCAGATCGCGGCGGACGGCGCGATCACCGAGGGCTGGACCGAGCGCCTGGCGCAGATCACGTTCAAGGCCTCGGGCCTCAATCACGTGACCGACTTCTGGCGCACGCTCTCGGCGACTCTGATCGAGGACAAGATTCTGCAGGCCGCGAGTGCCGTTGCGTCCAAGCACGCGCTCGCGCCGGCGCTGCGCACGGATCTCGCGAGCCTCGGTCTCGATGCCGACATGCTGCGTCGCATTGCCGCGGAAGTGCGCGAGCACGGTGAGAACCTCGAGGGCATCCGCACGTCGCGCTCGATGTTCTGGAAAGATAGCCAGGCGGCAGACGCCTACGACGCGGCGCTCGTGAAGGCCGCCCGCACGGCCGTGATGCAGCCCGGCGCCGCCGATCGTACCTGGTGGGCGGACTCCGAGATCGGCAGGACGCTCGGGCAGATCAAAAGCTTCACGCTCGCGGCACCGACCAGGCTCGTCATCACCCCGATACAGCTGCTCGGGCAGGGGCGCTATGCGCACGCCGCTCGATTCGCCGGCACGATGATGATGGGGGGCTACCTGGTCCACTCACTCCGGCAGCTCGCCGCCGGCAAGGAGCCGACGACCCACCCGGTCGCGGCCGCCGGCGAGGCCTTCGCCGAGTCCGGCCTGGGCGGGATCCTGCCCGAGCTCGTGTCGCCGTTCGCCAGGCGGTTCGGGATCCTGGGGGAGTCGGCCCGGTATTCGGACCGGAACGTCACCAGCACCTTCGGCGGGCCGGCGGTGGGCACTTTCGTCGACACGTACGACGTGCTCTACAACCGCACCCAGGGAGGCCTCTCGGCGTCAGATTTGCAGGCGATTCGACGTCTTTTGCCGCTCCAGAACCTCTGGTGGGCCCGTAGGGCGATCAATGCACTCGAGGGCGAGACCGCCGAGGCCCTCGAGCTCAGGGGCGCCACGCCCATGACCTTCGGCGCCCGGGTGGCCGAAACTAAGCCCTTGCCCGGCGCGGCCGAGCGGGGAGGGACGGGGACGGGGCAGCTGGCGCAGTAGCATTTGACGGCGAGGACATATGGGTCTATATAGGCATATATGGACAAGAAACCCATTCTCGCCAGCCTGGATCCCGAGCAGCTCGTGCGATTGAACGAGCTCGCAGCGAACACCAAGATCCCTCGCGCGGTACTGATTCGCGAGGCCGTCGACGATTTGCTCGAGAAGCGGCGCGTCGAATGGACGCGGGAGCGAGCGACTAATCCGACGCGGACCGTGCACCGCGCGAGGCTCGTGAAGCCGGCGAAACCGAAGTAAGCGGCGCCCGCCGGCGCGATAACGCCGGCGAACGCCTGACCACAACCACCTCAACGAAGGAGGAGATCATGGCTGAGACGAAGTCTATTTCGATTGATGCGAGCAAGTCAGTCCGAGGCCGGCCGCCGGTGCTGCCGGATGGCGTCAGCGTCAAGCTCGACCAGGCAACTGGCATGCTCGAGGTGCTGTTGCTCACGGTCCAGGATCAAAAGATTGAGCTGTTCGAGACGACGCCCGGCACGCTGGACCAGTTCCTGTACGCGGCGATCGAGCAGCTCCACGACGCGCAACGGATGATGCGGCTCCGATCTGAGTGAGCAGCTAATTAGCCAGACAGGGCCCGCTCCGGCGGGCCTTTTTCTGTAAGGCATTCGTTGCGGGATTTGCGGATTCGTCGGCCGGCAACCCGTGTCGTACGCTAACGATGAATGACAAGAACAATTCGCGACGTGCTTGGTGATCCCGAGTCCTGGCCAAACTACCGTGCAGGTGAGTGGCGGATGCCGCTACTCAGTGGCGCCACAATAGTTAGCGCGCACGAAGCCGAACCGGATGAGCTACGGCTGGCGATCGAGGCCCGCGGTGTAATTCTGCATTCGACGTTTGTCATTCACGATCGCGATGTACGCCACCGACTACTTGAGGTTCTCCAGCCCGGCGCAGAACTCGAAGCCTGCCTAGCCCGCGAGCTGTAGGAATGGATGGGCACCGCCCGCTCCGGCGAGCCTTTTCTTCGCGCCGGCAGCTTGGGCGTCTAGAATCGACCGGGTCCCCAGCTCGCGCGGCGATGGTCGCTTCATGCCATACATCTGCAGTCGTAGGGCACACGCGAGTTGCGGGACTTTTGTGCTTCGCAAGTAACCGCCCGCTGCGAGCCGGACCAGCTGCAAGGTGAGTGCGACGCAGGTTGCCTGTACGGGCAGGTCTGCTTCCCGTCCATCGGGACTACGATCCTCTCTCGCCAGGACCGCCCTTGGCGGCCGCACGGTGGAAAACAACGATGGACTGGGTTGGGATTCTCGAGTGGCTCACCGTGATCGGCGTGGTGGTTACAGTCGCTTTCTGGATCTTCTTGGGTCGCAACAAACCGTGAGCTGCTGCGGGCGCGCCGCCCGCTCACCCTGGACCGCCTCTTCGACGTCGCCTAGATCGGCGTGCCGTCCGCCCTGGGTGAGCCTGGGGCGCCGGGCGATGCGGGCGGAAGGGCGTCGATTTGGCCACCTTCCAGCCGTACCGGCGCCGCGGGGCGGGCAGTCAGGCCACCGGTGGCGGCCTCCCGAATCGCCCTCCGCTTGGCCGCCAGGCGGCGACTGGCCGCGGCCCACTTCTCAACCTTCGTCATACCTGCGAGGGGCTCGGGTGAAGGGCGCAAGGCCAAGTCAGGCGTGGGTAGGGTCACATTGCCTCCGATAGGCGGTCGAAACGCACCGTTCCGGCGACATTGCCGGTAGATCGCTGCGAGCCCGCGGCATCCCTACCGGCCAGACAGCGAAAGCCGGTTTTGAGGGTATCGCAGCACGCCATGTCACGCGACCCATGCCAGGGCAGGGGTCAGGGCGCTGGGGTCGGTGTGCCACCAGCCTAAACTCGTTTGGCGGGCATCCCTGCAGATAGTCGAGGCCACCGGGTGAGCCTGGCGGCGGTCATGCTCCGGCCATGGAGCTTATCGAGGTCCGCACCGGATTCTGTGCGTGTCGGACGCAGCTTGACGTCACCGGACCATTCACCGGGCAATTAGCCCTTCCAGGCAAATAACGCTGGCTATCCCCAGCTTTTAGGTCCACGGTGGGACGGTAGGGCTCCTAAGCGCAACGTGGTCCGCGCCGCCCTTTCCGTCCTGTCTAGCACCCTCCAACTCGCGCCGTACCCCGGAGGCACGAAGTCTTAGGAGGACCCGTGCTGGAAAAACCGTACAACCATCATCTTTGCTTTCGGTTGGCGTTAACGCCGGGCGAAGTCGTGGAGCTAATGGACAAACTGCCCGCGACCGTAACGAGTGACCTCGCCATAGATCTGGAAACCAGCCAAGAAGCTCAAAAATACGACCTCGAGACGCAAACTGCCTACGCATTCAAGAAGGTCGGGACCGGGCTGGTCTGCTGGTCATGGTGCGATGTTCGCTCGTATGGCGAAGCTGGCCGCCTCCTGGCAGCGGTCATCAATTTGAGCAACCCGTTGAACCCGTTACTTGCGTGCCAGCTTTATACAGCGGCGACAGATCGACCGTCCGCATTAGACGCCGAGCACATGCCTGGAGATGCCGCGCCGTACCCGCCGGAAGCCCCTCTTGGCCATCCGCCGGCATGAGCAAGCAAAGCGCAAGTCACTGAGATCCTCGAGCACCGGCACTCGCTGAGCTGCTGGTGCCCTGGCTGCCGGCGACACGCGGCCTGCAACCTGGCCGAGCTCGTCATGCGCGGCCTCGGTGATCGCAAGTTCGACCGGTGCCGCCCGCGGTGCCGGAAGTGCGGCTCGCTCGGGCAGTGGACGGTGCATGGACCGGTAATAGCGAGGCTAGCCGCGCCGTAGGTCAACCCTTCCATGGGATTGGAACGGATTCTGATTGCCCGGGCGCATGCGCAAGCGGCAGAATGCACGCCAAGCCCTCGGTAGTCGAAGCCCCTACCTAAGGCAGGGGAAACGGCAACGAGCCGCGGCCGCCTTGGCGGTCTAGGCTACCGGGCGCCCCTTCTCGCCGGTCTCAACTGAAAATTCCACACGTTGAGCGCCCACTCACCTTGGCGGGTGTTCGCCCCGAGCCGCTGTCGACCAGCCAGGCGGGCAATCTCATTGGCAAGCTCAATTCGGGCGGCGCTCGGACTTTCTCGGGCATCGTGATCGTTCTTGTGCCACGCGACGGCACCCGCGAGAAGATCGGCGATCTGCAAAATACGCGAGCCCTTCGAATCTCGAAACGCGACGCGTGCGAAAGGCGCTCTGAGCGGACCGCCAAACTCGCGCGCCGCTCGCTTGTTGAGGCACTCAGTGAGCTCAACAAGATCGCGGTTTGCCGTCCTGGAATCCAGGTGTACAACGATCTTCTCATTGAGTCCGTAGCGCCTGCCGACTCGATGCCACAGCAACTCGAACAGGAACTTGTTGAAGCCCAGCTCGGCGTCGCCCTGATTGTAGGCGGCGTGATCGAGCGCCTGTGTTTCGATCGTCATCGCGTGGTATTCCGTGCGGAGCGATGTCACTAGGCGGAAGTGCTCCGCCGCAAGGTGCCTGTAGACTTCGAGCTTGCTCCGGCTAACCTTGGTCCACTTCACCTCGCCGAACATTGTCGCAACCTCGAGGATTGCTGTGATGGCAGCCTCGTATGCGGCAACCGCGTGGCCGGGAACAACCATGGCTCCGAGCACCATGAAGGCATGGCCGTTCTGGCTGCTCTCGTCGACGAAGACCTCGCGCATGCCGGCACCATGCCCTGAGCGGCGCGAATTTTTCAAATCATGGAGAAATCCGGGGTCTACGGCCCGAAAACGCGGCCAAGCGTCGCATTCAGCGCAGCGCGATCACCTGTCGGAAACTCGGGAAGCGCGCCCCCGCTACCACTAACGCGCGTTCCCCGTGCTGTGCCGCCAAGGCGCAGCACGCGGGAACCGAATCCGTGCAGAACGACCCGCCCTTTGACGCCCTCTTTGCAGGGGCGCAGCCGGATGGTTCCGCTCTCGATCAACTGGCGCGTGGCCTCGGTGATGGTTCGCATCTCGTCCTTGGTTACGGCACCTTTCAGCAACACCGCTTCCCACTGCCGCTCAAAGTCCGCCGCAAACTTCGGCAACTGAGCCTGGATTCGGCGAGTCGACTGCAAGTTTGGAGGGTCAGTGCTGGAGAAACAGTACAACCATCATCTTTGTCTTCGTCTGACGGCAACACCTGCCGAAGTCGCGGAGCTAATGGCGAAGATGCCCAAGACCGTGCGGGCCGACTTGGCGAAGGATTTGGACGGTACCGGGGAAGCGGAAAAGTACGACCTTGGTACGCAAACCGCCTATGCATTCCGCAAGGTACAGACGGGCCTTGCGTGCTGGTCGTGGTGCGACGTTCGGTCGTATGGCGAAGCGGGGCGGCTGCTTGCCGCAGTCGTCGATTTGAGCGCGCCGCTAAATCCACTGATCGCTTGTCAGTTGATACGGCGGCGACTGGCCGGGCGTCCGTGCTGCATGCTGAGTACATGCCGCGGGACGCTGAGGTCGGGTAGTCGGCCCAGCGTCCCAACGGAAGCGCAGGACGGCGTAAGCTCATCCGTATGCGCCAGGATCCGAACCCAATCAAGCCGAAGCCCATTCCGAAGCCGGGCGACCCGCAGCCGAAACCAGACTCGCCGCCAGAGGGTCCCGGGGGCCGGTGCTTGTAAGGCCCCGGACGGACCAACCGGACTCCCCCAGCAGAAAACTCTCGCGTAGGACCGCCCGCTTTACGTCAAAGCGGCATAGCGGCCCGCACTTGCAAGTCCTACACTCGCCGTAAGACAAGAACCGGCTTCGCTCATTGGTTAAGGGGAACCTATGGGCATCATTACCGTTCGCTGTCCCGCGACCGGGCAGGAAGTGCCGACCGGGCTCGTCATGGAGCCGCAAGCATTCAAACTGGCGCGGTTCGGCCCGCGCCCTTTCGTCTGCGATGCGTGCGGCGAGGCCCACGTTTGGGAAAAGTCCGAGGCGACAGTCCACCTCGACGGCGCGCTAGTACCGTTCATGCCTGACGTGAAGTGACCGCCCCCCGCGCCGACGGACGCGGATACCGATTGGCGGGCTGACGGCCGCAACAGCTCATGTCCATGGCTAAACAAGGCATGGACTTGCTTGCTACTGTCGAAACTGCCGATAGCGGGTGACGTGCGACCGCGGGATGCTGGTCCGGAATGGACTCGGGGAGCGAATTATCACGGAGACCCGTCTCCGCTGTCGGCACCGCCGCAACCGGGACGACTGGCACGTGCGAGCCCCATTCTCGCCCGCACCTAAGTCGTCAACGCGGTTGTAACCCGACTCCACCCGAGCGGGCGCTTTGTGGTCACGGTTGGGAAACCACAAGTTTCGGGATACGCAGCGTATTGCCCGCGGCTCGCCCGGGCGATGGGTCTCGAAAAGGTCAATTATTGCCACAAGTGAAAATCGGCGTATAAGGCAAATAAAAGGTGCAAGAAAGGCGACCTTCCTTGATTCGACGGGGGTGCCCATCATGAAAGCGCCGTTCCCAGTTTTTTTCGCAGTGATTTCGAGTCAAGTAGCCTTCGGGATTTTTCCTTCACACGCCGCGGACATCATCGGAACACCCGGGCCTGACGTCCTGGAAGGCACGACGGAGGCCGACAGGATCAACGGCAAGGGCGGCGCCGACGTCATGATGGGCCTGCCCGGTCACGACATATACGTCGTAGGGGACATCGATGATGAGGTCCTTGAAGCCGTGGGCGACGGCACGGATAAGGTCAAGGCCTCGATCAGTTACAGACTGCCGATCAATGTAGAAAATCTCATACTCGTCGGCACCGCCACCATCAACGGCACGGGCAATGGGCTCGCAAATAAAATCACAGGCAATTCCGCCAAAAATGTGCTGAGAGGCCTGGGCGGCGATGACCGTCTTGACGGGGGTGACGGAAATGACCGCCTGATGGGCGGGGCGGGGACGAATGTGCTTATTGGCGATTCTGGTCGGGACTACTACGAGTTCGATCAGCCTCCCCATTCGGTCTATAAGGATTGGATCGCTTTCGTTCCGAGGGACGACAAAATTCGCTTGATCAAGGCGGCATTTCCGGAACTGACGACCGGCACGCTTCCAGCCACCGCGTTCGCGACTGGAGGCACACCGATTAGTTCCGCGGTCCGCATCATTTACGATCAGGCTACCGGCACTATTTGGTATGACGCTGATGGCAGCGGGCCGACGCAGTCGAGGCGCTTCGCGATTCTCATTCTCGGAGTTCCGTTGACGAACACTCACTTCGAGATCGTCGATAGATGAGCCATGGTGACGTTACGATCACCTCACCGTAAGGAGAGGTGTTCGAGTGTGTAAGTTGGCGGCGATGGACCGTGCCATGCTAAATGAAATCGGCGAGGTTAAGTCGGTGATCGGAACTGATTTTCAGCTCTGGCATTAGAAAGGGCTCCCAGCCCAGGAGGACTAGAAGCATTTCGGAGAGCAGACAGATTCATCAACTTAACGATGAGTCATCCAAGGAGGGTACCTCTCATGAAAGCAAAAACTCTGCGTGTTCGTCTTGTTAATGCCTTGGCCTTGTCGGCAATCGTCGCACCTTCACTGTCGTCCGCCGAGACGCGCAGTGACACTTACGCCGGGGCAACATGTATTCCTTATCCACCGTTCGAGACTGCTAACGCTGTGCCATATTCGAATTGGCTATATGGGTTTGACGAGAGCGCATATTGCCATTTCACTCGCTTGGGCAATTGGACTGTCGATCATCTCTCGTACGTGTTGTTTCAAGGTGTCGTTGGGAGCGGCACGTCGCCGATGCGAGTGCGTCTTTGCGTATATAGCGCCTCGACCCACACTTGCGGCGCTGAAAGGACCATCGAACCAGGTGGAGCCGGCGTGAACTGGGTTTCGCCACCCTCGACGCCGCCTTCCTACGCTTCAGGCGCGTATTTGCGTGTAGGTTTTCCGACGGGCGTTGTGTCGCTGTTTAAGGAATTCACACCAGTCTGGACGAAATAGGGGAGGCAGCCATGAACAATTCGAAGCGGTGTTTAGTTTTAGGCACAGTGCTGCTCGCACCCCTCGCCTCAATTCACGCTCAAGACCGCAAGCCTTCCGAGCAGGAATTGGCGCAAATCGTTCAGGAGCGGACTAGCGAACTTCGCCGGACACAAGCTGCGGAGAAATCGCACCTAGAAAAGCTGAGGTCAGGCGTCCGCGGAGCGTCCTCGGGCCAAGGCGCGGCAGCCGATCAGCACCAGAAAAAGATCAAAGATTCGGTAACGAAAAGTGGACCCGCACTTCTTCGATCTTTGAACCGGGTTGATTGCCGAGGCGGACAGTGCGCGGTGGAGTTCAAGTTGTCTCAGAACACATCAGGCCGAGCCCGCGCGCAGGAATTATTTGCAATCGACGATTGGGCGGCGTCGAGCCAACCTTGCGCATACACCATGGTGGATGAGCCAACCAGTAGCGGTCCCATCCAGGTCTTCATTAACTGCGTACCCTAGGCGATAAGAGCGCGACCCCCCCCGGCTATCCGCCGGGGGTTTTTGATTCACAAGTAATCGTCCCGCGCGCTTTGCGAGCACGCCCCTCGTTGCAGGTTCGAAGGTTAGCCAGCTCAAGGAACTCAAAAGCCGGACGAGGCCGGCGACCTGGAAAGCGGCCGCGAGGGTCAGGGCGAAAGCCAAAATTCGGAGCAGGGTGACGGTAAACGTCAGAGCGGAAGCGATAAGCCGACCGTACGGCCGACACTGAGCGGTGTGCCGAATGAGGGCCGTGGTGCGGAAGATCACCACGGCAGTCTGGATCAGGGCTTACGCACCGGCCTAGGTGACAACGAGTCCGGGGGCGGACGTCAGAGGCCGGGTGAAATTCCAAACCTTCGCAAATAGTGCAACCTAGCGGCCATCCGCGTCGTTATGGCCGCCTTGACGCTACTGCTCTCGCTTGGCGCAGCGCTACCCCAAGGCGACAACCGGAACACCAGTACTTAATTGCGTAACCGTACTGATGCAGGGCGGCGAAACGTGGATAAGGCGATCATGGGACACCGACGCTAGACGAATGCAGAAGTCTTGGAACGCTAGCTTAGCTTCGCAAACGATTAGAAATGGAAAGGCCCGGTCAAGGGCACCGGGCCTAATGTTCAGCTAGGGCGTGAAATCAGCGCTAGGGATTACGGACATACCCGTGTGTCATCTCGTCCGGTCCCCTGTATTGACCGACGATCTGCCCGGCCGTGTTGATTCCGTTCGCTGAGGTTTCAATTGAGCCAGGAAATCTCAAGTTTATATATTTCTGGGTGTTGAACGGCGACTATTGGGAGGTCACTGGAGTCGAGCTTAAGGACGGTGGCTCCCTGAAATAGGCGCAGTTTATTGCAGGTCAGTGGCAGGACAACCTCGAATTCCAGAAATCGAAAGGTTGGATCAAGGGTTACAAAATTTTTGCCAATGTTCATGCGCGCGACGGTGAGCCGGACCTGTACCTGGTGACAATCAGGGACAGCCTCGTAGCGGGACCCGAAAGCGAAAAGCGCTCTGACGAGTTCCGCGCCTGGAACAAGAAGACAATCGCAGAGATGCAGGCGGAGAGCGGCAACCGGGCTGAATTTCGCACAGTCCTGAGTGAGGGCTTGTTGCAAGAACTAACGATTCGCTAACAGCGTTCCCAAATTGGGATCCCGGCGCAAGCCGGGATCCCGGCATTACGCACCCGCGTTCGCCAGTTCGCCTGCTATGCGCCGGTCTTGGGGTAGACGGCGGGGTAGCCCGGGGCCGAGAGCCGCAAATCCGCGCGAAACGCGAGGGATTCTCGCCAAATCGATTCCGACCCTAACCTCTGCTGGCTAGCTTGATTGGGTCTAATCTGCGATCAAAGCAGGCCCCCGCTACCACAATAACTTGCTGTTGATTCCCACCCAACAGCACGAAGTAAGGCCGCCTCAAGGCGGCCTTGTTCGTTGTAAAGCCTTATTTCCGTCTCCGCTGGCTCGACCTTAATCGGGCCAATCAGTCGCCCCAGTTCGATCCTGGCGCGGTTCACCTGCGTCCCCTGTTTCTCTAGCACATATAGAGAGCTGACGAGTCAGTATCGCACTTCCATATGTCTCGACTACGCGCTATTGAATCAAGCCGGCCTGGCGCAACCGCTCCACAATCGCCCAGCTGATGTCTTCGCGCACGATGTTGATGGCGTCGCGGCTCTTCCCAGTCGTTTTCAGGCTGTAGACCGGCGTGGCGCCCCGGGTCTCATAAACCTGCGTCATGACCTCGAAGGTACTTTCCAGCTCGATGATGGGACGCGTTGCCGCAAAGTCGCCATACACCACGGGCATCCCGTAATAGCCGTAGCCTGAGTCCGTTGCCTTGTACAGCGCGCTTCCTCGCGTATCGACCGTGCCGCCCTCCTTGAGGCTGCCAGCCGAAGTCACCAGGCGGGTCGCAACGACGCCGTCCGCCCCGGAGGACTTGATGACCGGTTCGATGCTTTCCCGGCTAAGCTGCACGTCGGGTTTCATGAGTGAGCAACTGGTAATCGCTTCCGCGGTTTCGCTGCGCAATTTCGTCGCCAGCACCCACTCGAAGTTGCAGCGCTGTTTGTAGTCGGGGCTGACGCCGACTACCAGCAGCTTCCTGAAGGTCTGGGGCCGCGTAGCCCCTTCATTCCAGGACCCTGTCGCCCGAATGGACTGCGTGCAGCCCGCAAGACCGGCTATCGCCAAGATCAGCGCCGCCACTGCCGGAAATCTGAGGCTCGCGCTCATCGGGTGAACACCCATCCAGCCTGTACGATGCACAAGGCTAACATGTGTCGGCGGGCAAGGCGTTCTGCCAACCCCAGAAGGTGCAGAGGACCGCGA
>Ga0307416_100000420_pt1 | contig 21577 bp, 16 predicted proteins | sample DK1Cmetagenome_2_FD_203821 | JGI IMG/M metagenome (GOLD analysis project Ga0307416, IMG submission 203821) | Maize rhizosphere microbial communities from greenhouse at UC Davis, California, United States - DK15-C-3 | ecosystem: Host-associated > Plants > Roots > Rhizosphere > Soil | place...
GGCATCAGCCGCATCCGCCACAACGCGGAACTGGCCGACCGCCTGGTCAGCGACCGCTACGTCAAAGTCCAGCTGACCAACGAAATGCGCAGCTACTCCAACCGCGCGGCGCAGGCCCTGCGCAACGCGATGCTGGCGCCGGACAAGGCTGCCACGGACGGCTTCCTGGCCAGCATGCAGGAATCGGACAAGACCAGCGGCGCGGCGGCGGATAAGCTCAGCAAGGTGCTGACACGCCCGGAAGCCAGGCAGCTGTTCGCGGAACAAAAAGAAGCCTTCGAGCGCTTCAGCGCCAAACGCGCCCAGGTCATTACCCTCTTCAACGAGGGCGACCGCGAAGGCGCCGTGCAGGTGCTGTTCCTGGAAGCGGTGCCGCTGCAGAACGCCTACTTCGGCAAGCTCGACGCGATCCTGGCCTACCAGGGCGGGCTGATGGTGGCGGACGGCAAGGAAGCGGCGGAGTCGGCCAGCGACGCCACCTGGCTGATGGTCGGGATGCTGGGGCTGGCAACCGTGCTGTCGATCGTGGCCGCTTACCTGATCACCCGTTCGGTGACGGTGCCGCTGCTGCAGGCCGTCAAGGTGGCCGAAACAGTGGCGCAAGGCGACCTGGGCGCCCGCATCGATGTCGACCGCAAGGATGAAACCGGGCGCCTGCTGGCCGCGCTGAAGGACATGGTGGGCGCGCTGACGCGCACCGTGGGTGCCGTGCGCACCTCGACCGAAACGATCCATACCGCGTCGGCGGAAATCGCGGCCGGCAATATGGACCTGTCGCGCCGCACCGAGCAGCAGGCTGCCAGCCTGGAAGAAACTGCTTCGTCGATGGAAGAACTGACCTCCACGGTGCGGCAGAACGCGGACAATGCCCGCCAGGCCAACCAGCTGGTGGTGTCGGCCGCCGGCCACGCCAGCCAGGGCGGGCAGGTGGTGGGCGAAGTGGTGCAGACCATGGGCGCGATCAAGGACAGCTCGGCGCGCATGGCGGACATCATCAGCGTCATCGACGGCATCGCCTTCCAGACCAATATCCTGGCGCTGAACGCGGCGGTGGAAGCCGCCCGCGCCGGCGAACAGGGACGCGGCTTCGCGGTGGTGGCATCGGAAGTGCGCAACCTGGCGCAACGCAGCGCCGGCGCCGCGAAAGAAATCAAGGAGCTGATCGACGATTCGATCCAGAAGGTGGAGGCGGGCGGACGCCTGGTAGACCAGGCCGGCGCCACCATGCAGCAGATCGTCACGTCCGTGCAGCAGGTGGCGGACATCATGACCGAGATCGCCTCCGCCAGCCAGGAGCAAAGCGCCGGCATCGAGCAGGTCAACACCTCGATCACCGAAATGGATAACGCGACCCAGCAGAACGCCGCGCTGGTGGAGCAGGCTGCCGCAGCAGCGCGCAGCATGCAGGAACAAGCCGAGCACCTGACCGAAGCGGTATCGGTGTTCCGCATGGAAGCGTCGGCAGGCGTAGCGACGCCGCGCAGGCCAGTGGCCGCAGTGGCCGCAGTGGCGCAAGCAGTGCCGGCAGCGCGGGTGCCCGCGCCCGCCGCCAAACCGGCCGGCCGTGCCGATGCACGCCAGCACCCCAGGACGGTCCGTGCGCCGCGCGCCGCTGCCAAGCCCGCCCCTGCCGGTGACGACTGGGAAGAGTTCTAGGCCCGCGCGCGGAACCAGCGCGCAGTCGCTTCGTCCGCCGGGAAGAACGCTTCCATGCGCAGTTCATGCAGCGTGACGTCATGCGGCGTGCCGAGCGTGGTGATGGTGGTGAACAGGTTCAGCTCCACGCCATCCTTGCGCACCGTGAACGGCAGGAAGGGCAGCGAACGCCGCTCCAGGTTGGGCGCCTGCGCCGCTGCCCGGATGCCGGGCATGGCCAGCAATTCATCCAGCAGGGCGGTCGCTTCGCTGCCCGGTCCATCGCCCATCGCTTCGCGCTGGATCCATTGCAGCAGGTCGCTGCTGACATCCTCCCAGTTCACGATGTACTTGCGCGCCCCTTCCGGGTCGAGCGTCAGCTTGATCACGTTGTTGCTGGTGGGCGGCGCATCAAGCAGCCACGCCATGAAGGCAGACGCAGGGCCGTTGCTCATGACCAGGTTCCACAGGCGATCCACCACCAGCGCGGGATAGGGCGCCTGCTGCTGCAGCATGAAGTCGAGCGCCTGCTTGACGGCCTGCATCTCCGGGTCGCTCAGCTTGCGCTCCTGGTAGGCCGGCGCGTAGCCGGCCGCCAGCAGCATCACGTTGCGCTGGCGCAGGGGAACGTCCAGCACCGTGCCCAGTTTCAGGATCATTTCGCGGCTGGGCTGCGAGCGCCCGCTTTCCATGAAGCTGATGTGGCGCTGCGAAATGCCGCTCTCCACGGAAAGACGCAACTGGCTGAAGCCACGCTTGTTCCGCCAGTAGCGCATCGCCTGCGTAAAGTCGCTGAAGTATCGTCCCGGTGCCGCCGCGCCCATGCCTGCCCCTCAGTCAAGAAAACCCGTCACGCTGGTAAAGCGGCCGTCCTCGCCCAGTACCGCCAGGTCGGTGCCGCGCGCCACCGGCTGCGCGCCCGGCGCCGCCAAAGTCCAGGAGAAGCGTACCATGTCATTGTGGCTGGCCGGCGTTCCCGCCAGCTCAAAGCGCATTCCGGGGAAATGGTCCTGGGCACCGGCGATCATGGCGTCCAGCGCCGCGTGGCCGGCGCCCTGCATCAGCGGGTCCTTGTAGGTCGCGCCAGGACCGAAGGCGTTGCCGATGGCGGCGCTGCGGGCGGCGGCATCGCGTTCATTCCAGGCGGCCAGGTATTTTTCGACGATTTGCATGGTGTTTCTCCTTTCGTTGGTTGGCAGGGCCATTGTCAACAATCCCGCACCGTGCGACGATTACCCCCCAGGTAATCAAACAGGAGTCCCTTTTTATGAAATTCGTGCAACTGGCCTGCTTCGCAGCCACCCTGGCCACTGGCGCGGCATATGCTGCGGAACCCGTGCGGACGCGCGACGTGCCGATCACCAATTTCATGGGCGCGGGCCGACTGCCGCTGCCGATCGACCTGAAGGTGCCGGTGCCGGTCGAGTACATGCCGGCCAAGATCAAGAAGATGGGCTATTCCTACTGGATGCGCCCGGCCGACGCGGTTAACGCCAGCGCCACCAACCTGCCGAACCGCAACGGCTACATCTATGGCTCGACCGCGACCAATGTCACCTACGAGGTGCGGACCAAGATGTTTTACGGGATCGACGACCCGGGCTCGCTGAACAAACTCAAGGCAGCCGCCACCAATGTCAAGGTGACGCCGCTCAAGGATGGCAAGCATCCGGCCGTGCTGGTGTCGATGATCAGCGCCACGACCGGCCAGCCGGCCTACTTCATGTACATGGCGACCGGTGTCAAGAACGGCGTATTCTTCCTCTCCTTCCGCGCGCCGGACGGCCGCCCGGACATCGGCGATGCCGTGTGGGCCAAGCTGGCCGCCAATATCAAATAATCAGCAGCGCGCGAAAGTCGTTGACGTTGGTGCGGGTCGGGCCGGTGACAACCAGGTCGCCCAGCGCGCTGAAGAAGCTGTAGCCGTCGTTGTTGTCGAGCAGCGCAGCTGCGTCCAGGCCTTGCGCCGCGGCGCGCGCCAGCGTGTCCGGCGACAGCACCGCGCCGGCGTTGTCCTCCGTGCCGTCGATGCCGTCCGTATCGCAGGCTATCGCGTGCACGCCCGGCGTGCCTCGCAGCGCGACGGCCAGCGCCAGCAGGTATTCCGCATTGCGGCCGCCGCGACCGGTGCCGCGCACGGTGACGCTGGTCTCGCCGCCGGACAGGATGACGCACGGCGCCCGCAAGGGGCTGCCATGCCGGATCACGCCCTCCACCAGCGCTGCGTGCGATACGGCGACCGCGCGCGCTTCGCCTTCCAGCCGGTCGCTTAACACCAGGGTGCGCAAGCCTTCCGCACGGGCCGCGTTGGCGGCGGCCTGCAAAGCCTGGTGCGCTGTGGCGATGACCGCCAGGCTGTGGCTGGCCAGGCGGGGATCGCCCGGTTTCGGCGTTTCCCAGGCCGGGTCTTCCAGCACCGCGCGCACTGAGGGCGGCATTTCGATGCCGCGCTGCCGCATGATGCGCAAGGCATCCTGCGCGGTGGACGGATCGGCCAGCGTGGGGCCGGAAGCGACCACCGCAGGGTCGTCGCCCGGCACGTCCGACAGCACCAGCGTCACCACGCGCGCTTCGCCGCAGGCCAGCGCCAGCCGCCCGCCTTTGATCGCCGACAGGTGCTTGCGCACGATATTCATTTCGCCGATCGGCGCGCCGCTACGCAGCAGGGCCGTGTTGATATCGCGCTTCTCTTGCAGCGTGATAGCGCCGGCGGGCAGCGACATCAGGGCCGAGCCGCCGCCGGACACCAGGCACAGCACCATATCGTCCTTGCCCAGTCCCTGCACAGCGGCCAGCATGCGGCGCGCAGCAGCCTGGCTGGCATCATCCGGCACCGGATGGCCGGCTTCGATCACTTCCACCTGGCGCGTCGGCGCGCCGTGGCCGTAGCGCGTGACCACCACGCCGCTGAGCGGGCCCTGCCAGCGCCGCTCCACGCCCTGCGCCATGCGTGCCGCCGCCTTGCCGGCGCCAATGACCACCGTGCGTCCGCGCGGCGGCGGCAGGTGGGCGGCGATGGTGTCCAGCGGGTCGGCAGCGCGCAGCGCGGCGTTGAACAGTTCCACCAGCAGTGCACGGCCGCTCTTCACAGCATTTCCCCATCGCGCCCAACGCACAGCAGCACCAGCACGCCGCCGGCGGCCAGGCTGGTGGCCAGCAGCAGCATGCCGTTGGCGGTGCTCTGCGTCGCATCGCGGATCGCCCCCACCATGTAGGGGCTGGCAAAGCCGGCCAGGTTGCCGAGCGAATTGATCATGGCGATGCCGGCGGCAGCGGCGCTGCCGCCCAGCATGGCGGTCGGGATGCTCCAGAAAACGGGGAAGGTGCTGAGGATGCCCGCCGTGGCGACGCTGAGCGCCGCCAGCGCCAGCACCGTGTCGTTGGCAAACACGGTAGACGCCACCAGGCCCGCCGCGCCGATGAAGGCAGCGACGGCGACATGCCAGCGCCGCTCGCCGCTGCGGTCGGAATGGCGCGCGGCGAGGATCATGGCAATCGCCGCCACGCTGTAGGGAATCGCCGTCAGCAGGCCGATATGCAGCACGTCCTGCACGCCGGAATTGCGCACCAGCTGCGGCAACCAGAACCCCACGCCGTACAGGCCCATCACCAGCAGGAAATACACCAGCGCCAGGATCCACACCCGGCCGCTGCCGAAGACATGCCGCAGCGACCAGTGCGCACGCGGCTCCGGGTCGGCCGCCAGCTCCGCCTCCAGCACGGTCTTTTCTTCGTCCGACAGCCAGCGCGCGTCGCGGATGCCGTCATCCAGCCAGGCCAGCGTCCACACGCCAAGCGCCACGGCTGGCAGGCCTTCCAGCAGGAACAGCCACTGCCAGCCCGCCAGCCCGGCCTTGCCGGCAAAGGCCGACATGATCCAGCCCGACAAAGGGCCGCCCAGCACGCCCGCCACCGCGACCGCGCTCATGAAGACGGCCACGATGCGTGCGCGCCGGTGCGCCGGATACCAGTAGGTGAGGTAGAGGATCACGCCGGGGAAGAAGCCCGCCTCCGCCACGCCGAGCAGGAAGCGCAGCAGGTAGAAGCTGGGCGGGCTGTCGGCAAACATCATGGCCGCCGACAACAGCCCCCAGCTGGCCATGATGCGCGCAATCCAGCGCCGCGCGCCAACGCGCAGCATGGCCAGGTTGGCAGGCACTTCGAACAGGAAATAGCCAAGGAAGAAAATGCCGGCGCCCAGCCCGTATACGGTGTCCGACAGCAGCAAATCGGCCTGCATCTGCAGCTTGGCGAAGCCCACGTTCACGCGGTCGAGGTAAGCCACGACGTAGCAAACGAACAGGAAGGGCAGCAGGCGCCAGCCTACCTTGTTGTACAGTGCATCGGTGGCAGTCATACGTTTGTTGTATTTTTAGTTATGGCACCCTAGAATCATTGCACATTTTTCCCAGGAGTTGAAAACGTGAACCGACGACTAGTTGCAAGCCTGCTGTTACCGCTGCTGGCTGCACCCGCCCTGGCTGCCGACCTGCCGCAGCCCCCCATCGCCGCCAAAACCCAATGGATGGAAACCCGCCACGGCGAACAGGTGACCGACGATTACCGCTGGCTGCATGACAAGACCAGCCCCGCCGTCATCGAATACCTGAACGCGGAAAACGCCTACACCGCCGCCATGACCGAAGGCGTCAAGCCGCTGGCGGACACGCTGTACAAGGAATTCAAGGAGCGCACCCAGCCCGTGGACCTGTCGGTGCCGGCGCGCCGCGGCAACTACTACTATTACACCCGCATCGAAGCGGGCAAGCAGTACCAGCTGAACTGCCGCCGCCTGGCGGCGCAGGACGGCAGCTACGACGCCAATGCGAAGGAAGAGATCCTGCTGGACCAGAATGCGATGGCCGAAGGCCTGAAGTTCTTCGCCCTGGGGGCCATGATCGCCAGCCCGAACGGCAAGCTGCTGGCCTACACCACGGACAACAACGGCTTCCGCCAGTACCAACTGCACGTCAAGAACCTGGAAACGGGCGAAATCCTGTCCACCACCATGCCGCGCGTGACCACGCTGGCGTGGGCCGCGGACAACAAGACGCTGTTCGTGGCGCAGGAAGACCCGACCACCAAGCGTTCCGACCGCATCTTCCGCCTGCCGCTGGGCGGCAAGCCGCAGCAGGTCTTCCACGAACCGGTCGAGCAGTTCGCGCTGGGCATCCAGGCCGGCATCGACAACAAGCATATCTTCCTGGTGTCGCGCGCTACCGATACCACCGAAGTGTTCATGCTGGCGGCCGACAAGCCGAAGGGCAGGTTCAAGTCGGTGCTGGGACGCGAGAAGGGACATCGCTATTTTGTCGCGCACCGCGACGGCAAGCTGTATATCCGGACCAACAAGGACGCCAAGAACTTCCGCCTGGTGACCGCGCCGCTGGCCACGCCGAAGAAGTGGACCGAGATCGTGGCGCATGACAAGGACGCCCTGCTGCAGAACGCAGAAGTGTTCAAAGGTTTCCTGGTGCTGAACGAGAAATCGCGTGCACTGAACCGCACCCGCATCTACGACTTCGGCAGCAAAAAATGGCTGACCGTGAAATTCGACGACGAAGTGTACGTGTCGATGGGCATGGCCAATCTGGACTACAAGCTGTCGAAGTACCGCATCAACTACCAGTCGCCGCTGTCGCCGCCGACGGTGCTGGACGTGGACATGCAGACCGGTGAACGCACGGTGCTGAAGCAGCAGGAAGTGGCCGGCGGCTTCGATTTCAGCCAGTACGAGACCAAACGCCTGTGGGCCACCGCACGCGACGGCGTGAAGGTGCCGCTGTGGGTCGCCTACAAGAAGGGCGTCAAGCAGGATGGTTCGGCGCCGATGCTGCTGTATTCCTACGGTTCCTACGGCATTCCGCAGGAAGCCACCTTCTCGCTGACCCGCCTGAGCCTGCTCGAGCGCGGCGTGATCTACGCCGCCGCACATATCCGCGGCGGCAACGACATGGGCCAGCACTGGCATGAAGACGGCATGCTGATGAAGAAGATGAACACCTTCAACGACTTCATCGACAGTGCGGAATACCTGGTCAAGGAGAAGTGGACCAGCCCGAACCGCCTGGCGATCGCCGGCGGCAGCGCCGGCGGCCTGCTGATGGGCGCCGTGGTGAACATGCGTCCGGACCTGTTCAAGGCCGTACATTCGGCGGTGCCATTCGTGGATGTGATGAACACCATGCTCGATTCCACCCTGCCGCTGACCACCGGCGAGTACCTGGAGTGGGGCAATCCGAACGAGAAGGCCGCCTATGACTACATGCGCAGCTATTCCCCCTATGACAACATCTTGATGAAAGATTATCCTGCCATGCTGGTGACCACCGGCCTGAATGACAGCCAGGTGATGTACTGGGAACCTGCCAAGTACGTGGCCAAGCTGCGCCGCCACAAGACGGACAGCAACCCGCTGCTGCTGAAGACCAATATGGGCGCGGGCCACGGCGGCGCGTCCGGCCGCTACAACGCCCTGCAGGAGCGCGCGTTCGAGATGGCATGGATCCTGTCGCAGGTGGGCGTCACCCGGTAATTTTGAAGTTTTTTTGGGAAAACGCTTGCACAGTGCCGAAAAGCTGGCATATAATTCGGCCTCTTCTGAACGTTGCGACAAACGTTCGACAGTGAAGGCGGGGGCGCTTAGCTCAGTTGGTAGAGCGGAACCCTTACAAGGTTTAGGTCGGGAGTTCGAGCCTCTCAGCGCCCACCAGACACTGATGAAGAATTGGAGCGGTAGTTCAGTTGGTTAGAATACCGGCCTGTCACGCCGGGGGTCGCGGGTTCGAGCCCCGTCCGCTCCGCCAATATTCAGGAAGAAGCCCGGTTAATCCGGGCTTTTTTCATTTCCGGAGCCGTTACGCGGGATGCATCCCTACATCCGATACCGTACGCACATGGCGCGCCACGCGATGCGGCAGTTCATTGCCAGCGTCGTCAATTCCCTTGAAATAGTCGGACTGGTGTTTGCGCCTGTGCTCATCGGCCTGCTCGCATTCTTATCCATGCCAGTCATGATGGCCACCGCCCACGGCACGCTGGTCGCACTTGGCGCCATCGCAGGGCAGGCGCTGCTGGTGGCCGCCCCCGTCATCCTGCTGCGCAAGCGCCTGCATCCCGCCGATGCGGTGGCATGGGAGCGCGCGCTGCCGGTTCCGCCGGTGCTGGGCTGGCAGGCGGACACCCTGGTCGCCGCGCGCGTCGCAGGCTGGGTCGCCGTCGCCTGCGTCGCATCGGCAGCAATCTGGATCTACCAATGGCCAGCCTGGCTGCGTCCCGTTTTCGGGCGCGCCCTGTGCGCACTGGCGGCATCGATCGCGCTCGGCTGGCTGCTCGCCAGCGCAGCCCTCGCCGCCCGCCGCCTCGGCCTGCGCAATCCGCGCATCCCGCGCGCGCCCCGCGCTGGCGCATCGGAGCCTGCCGCCGCCGGGCCGGCCTGCCTCACTGCCCGCCACGGCTACATTGCGCGCCCCCTGCGCCCGCGCCATGGCGCGCTGTGGCACCGGCTTTTCTGGCTGCCATTCTGGCGCGAGGAAAACCAGGTCGGCGTACAGCAATGCATCCTGCTGCTGGCAGCCCTGGCCGGCGCCATAGCCTGGATGACCCACGCCATTGCGCTGCCGCGCGCAGCACTCGGCATGTTCACCAGCATCGCCTTGATCCTGCTGGTGGACCGGGGCGACAAGGCCGTACGCGAGCAAGCCAGCCTGCTGGCGCCGTTGCTGGCGATGTGGCCCCTGCCCCAGCGTCCGCTCCTGCTGGCGGCCCGCGCGTTCACGCTGCTGCCGGCCGCACTCGTGCTGGCCGTGCTTGCGATATTGCTGGCAACGGCGGCGGCAGGCTACCGCCCCGGACTGGCGGCAGCATGGTTCGCCACCGCCGTCACCGCACTACTGGCGATCGTCACGCTGCCCGCCGCGCCGCGCGGCCGCGTCGTCCTGGTCGTCCTCTCCATCCTCCTGTTAACCGCCATCGGAAGCGAGCTATGGCCCTGACCATCGAGTCCCTGAACTTCGAATATATCGGCCGGGTACTGTTCCGCGGCTTCGCCATGCAGGCCGGCAGCGGCATCACCTGGCTGCGCGGCGAAAACGGCGCCGGCAAGACCACGCTGATGAAGCTCATCGCCGGCGCGATCAAACCGCACCATGGCGCCATCAGCATCGACGGCATCAGCCAGGGCGAGCAGCCGCTGGCCTACCGCCGGCAATGCTTCTACTGCGGCGGCGACACGCCGCAACTGCCGTGGCTCACGGTGCGGGAAATGCTGGACCTGCATGTAGCGCTGTACCCCGGCACCGACGCGGGACTGCTCGACGAAGAATTGCGCGCCATGCGCCTGCTGCCCGTCCTGGATCAAGCGGTATCGGCGCTGTCGCTGGGGCAGCACAAGAAGATGCAACTGGCGCTGGCGTTTGCGCTGCCGGTGCAGGTGCTGCTGATCGACGAACCGTTCAACGGCCTGGATGCCGCAGCGCTGGAATATGTGCGCGGCCGGCTGGCCGCGCGGAAGGGAGTAGTCGTGCTGACCAGCCACCTGGAACCCCAGGTGCCGGTCGCACAGGTAATACGGCTTTAAGCGGCTTTGACAGCCGGTTCGTCATCGGCGCTGGAGCGGATCAGGTAGTCAAAGGCGCCCAATGCCGCCTTGGCACCCTCGCCCACGGCGATCACGATCTGCTTGTACGGCACGGTGGTCACATCGCCTGCCGCATACACGCCGGTCAGCGAAGTCTGGCCCTTGTTGTCCACTTCGATTTCGCCGTGCTTGGACAGGTCGAGGGTACCCTTCAGCCATTCGGTATTCGGGACCAGGCCGATCTGGACGAATACGCCTTCCAGGTCCACCCGATGCGTCGCACCGGAATTGCGGTCGGTGTAGCTCAGGCCATTGACCTTCTTGCCGTCGCCATGCACCTCGGTGGTCTGCGCCGAGAGGATGGTCTTGACGTTGCGCAGGGTCGCCAGCTTGCGCTGCAGCACCGCATCGGCGCGCAGCTCAGCGCCGAATTCGATCAGCGTCACGTGTTCCACGATGCCCGCCAGGTCGATTGCCGCTTCCACGCCCGAATTGCCGCCGCCGATCACCGCCACGCGCTTGCCCTTGAACAGCGGGCCGTCGCAATGCGGGCAGTAAGCCACGCCGTGGTTGCGGTATTCCTTCTCGCCCGGCACGTTGATCTCGCGCCAGCGGGCGCCGGTCGAAATGATCACCGACTTCGCCTTCAGCACCGCGCCGCTCTCGGTATGGACTTCCTTGATCTTGCCCGGCACGATCTTCGACGCGCGCTGGGTGTTCATGATGTCCACTTCATATTCCTTGACGTGCTGCTCGAGCGCCACGGCGAACTTCTGGCCGTCGGTCTCCTTGACGGACACGAAATTCTCGATCGACAGGGTATCGAGCACCTGGCCGCCGAAGCGATCCGCGATCACGCCGGTACGGATGCCCTTGCGCGCCGTGTAGATGGCCGCGGCAGCGCCTGCCGGCCCGCCGCCGACGATCAGCACGTCGAACACGTCTTTCTTGCTCAGTTCAGCCGCAGCACGGGCAGCGGCGCCGGTATCGAGCTTGGCGAGGATTTCCTCGACGTTGGTACGGCCCTGGCCGAAATGCTGGCCGTTCATGTACATCATCGGCACGGCCATGACCTGGCGCGCTTCCACCTCTTGCGGGAAGACGCCGCCGTCAATGGCGACCACCTTGATGCGGGGGTTGATGACCGACATCGCGTTCAGCGCCTGCACCACTTCCGGGCAGTTGTGGCAGCTGAGGGAGATGAAGGTTTCGAAGACGAAATCGCCGTCCAGGTTGCGAATCTGCTCGATGACCTGCTCATCCAGCTTGATCGGATGGCCGCCCACCTGCAGCAGCGCCAGCACCAGCGAAGTGAATTCATGGCCCATCGGAATACCGGCGAAGGTCACGCCGATATCGGTGCCCTTGCGCTTGATGTCGAAGGAGGGCTTGCGGGCTTGCTCGTCGCTGCCCGGCACCACAGTGATCTTGCCGTGGCCTGCGGACACCACGTCCTGCAGCAGGGCCGACATTTCCTGCGATTTGGCGGAGGCGTCGGTATGCGCCACGATCTCGATCGGGTGCACTACGCGCTCCAGGTAGGAGGAGAGTTGGGCTTTCAGGTCTGCGTCCAGCATGGCGATTCCTTTCTGATTAGTCGCGTGCGGCAAGTACCGCTTCAACGCCTCAAGGCGGCCCCGAAGGGCCGCCGGTTGCCTTCAGCAGTGCTGAATGCTTAGATCTTGCCGACCAGGTCCAGCGATGGCTTCAGGGTCGCTGCGCCTTCAGTCCACTTGGCTGGGCACACTTCGCCTGGGTGGGATGCCACGTACTGGGCAGCCTTGACCTTGCGCAGCAGTTCGGCTGCGTCGCGGCCGATGCCGTTGTCGTGCACTTCCATCACTTTGATGAAGCCTTCCGGATTGATCACGAAGGTGCCGCGCAGTGCCAGGCCTTCTTCTTCGATCATGACTTCGAAGTTGCGGGACAGGGTGCCGGTCGGGTCGCCGATCAGTGCGTACTGCACTTTTTTGATGGCGTCGGAAGTGTCATGCCATGCCTTGTGGGCGAAGTGGGTGTCGGTCGAAATACCGTACACGTCCACGCCCAGCTTGGCGAATTCTGCGTGGTGGTCAGCCAGGTCTTCCAGTTCGGTCGGGCAGACAAAGGTGAAGTCTGCTGGGTAGAACACGAATACGGACCACTTGCCTTTCAGGGACTCTTCGCTCAGGTCAACAAACTTGCCGTTGTGAAATGCGGTGGCCTTGAATGGTTTTACTTGGGTATTAATCAGGGACATTGTGGTTTCCTCGTGGGTTGTGAATCAATGAGACGCCAGTGTACGGCCTTCTCGCACATTTGAAAATTTGATTGTTCCAATAGAGTCAATAGACTTTACCTATCAGAATCGCGAAGCGAGACCGTCATTATCCGCTTTTGGCGCGAAAACGGTTGCCTGCCGGGCAGGATTGCCCTTTCAACAGGAACAAACTTCGGGGTCAAAGCCGACATTCGGACACGCGGGGAACTTTCCGGTGAGTTGCCGACACGCGAAAAATGTCCGATTGTCGGCTTTGACCCCGAACTTGGCGGTGCGAAAACGGTTGCCTGCCGGGCAGGATTGCCCTTTCACCAGGAACAAACGTCCTTGGCGGTGGAAATTAATTGCGGCCAGGCAGCAGGCGGCGCCAGTCGAGGGCGCTGGCGTCCAGCGCGTCGAGGGTGTTCTTGAACAACAGGCCCAGCTCCGTGTCGCCTTCCAGCACCAGGCGGCGGCTGAAGAACAGGGTGTCGGGATCTTCCTGCCGGCGCGCCATCCGCAGCAGGTCGTGCGCGCAGGCGCCGATGACCAGGTCGGGCTGGGTGTGCCGCGCCATGCCGAAGCTGTCGCCCTGCCAGCTGAAATCTATGGCGAGTCCGGCGTCTTCGATGCGCAGCCGCAGGCGGCGTCCATACAGCGCCTGGCGCACGTCGTCCGGCAACTGGGGCGCGAGCAGGCGGTTCAGGCCCTGGACGAACAGCCAGGCCGGTGGTTGCGGCGGCAGGCGGGCCAGCAGGCGGCCGAGGGCGGGCGGGATGCAGAAGGTTGCGGCGTTCATGTGGCTTGCTCCAGTTGCGGGCTGCGTTCCATGCCGGACTGGCCGTGCCAGTAACCGTCGCAGCTGCCTCCCGGCGCGAGGGCTTCCAGCATATGCGCGGCGTGTGCCGGCTGCCATTGGCCGCGGCGTACCTGGTCGAAGGCGGCCAGCACTTCGAGCGTGTCGCGCGATTGCGGGGAGATGCGCACCACGTCGACGCCCATGTCGGCCATTTCGGGCATCGCCAGTACCAGGTTGCAGCAGCGCGCTGACTGGGTCTGGATGCCGTTCAGTACGAGGAAGGCCTCTTTCTCGCGCGTGTCCATCACCAGGCCATCCGGGTAGTCGATGCAGCTGAACTGGCAGTCGTCTTTCGGCAGGTTGCGGTTGCGCGCTGTCATGCAACGGGCGGAGAAAGCCAGCGGCATGCGGCCCCAGGCGAACACTTCGCACGCCATGCCGGGCGGCTGCGCAACGAGCAGCGTGGCAAGCGCCTGGCGGTCCATTTCCAGCGGTGGGACCCAGCGGTGCGCGCCGTGGCGGGCCATCAGTTGCAGCGTCGGCTGGCTGTAGATGTTCAGGTGCGGGCCGGCGACGAAGCCAAGCCCTTGCAGCTTGCGTACGGCGCCGAAGTCGTTGGCTTCGATCGTGAAGCAGCCGTTCTCGCACAGCTTGCGCATGGTGGTCAGCTCGGCACCTGATTCGATCAGGGCTTGCGTGGACAGCACGACTTCCTTGCCGGCTTCGCGCAGCAGGGCGGCGATGTCGAGCCAGTCGGCCAGGCGCAATTCGTGGCGGCGCGAGCAGACGACTTCGCCGAGGTAGACGATGTCGGCGGGACTTTCCGCTACCTGCTGGTAGAACTCGAACAGCATGAGGCGGGGCCAGTAGTAAAGTACCGGGCCGAGGGCCAGTTTCAGCATTGTCATTTCCATTTGCGGTGATAGGCGCCCAGCGTGTGCTGCCGGCCTTCGGCGACGCGGTCCAGCGCGGCGCTCCATTGCGGGTGGATGGCGAAGCGGCGCCGGCCGTCGCCGCAGGCGTCGATGGCGGCGCGCCAGGCCTGCGTTACCTGCGCCACGTAGGCGGGACTGCGCTGGCGGCCTTCGATCTTGATCGCCTTGACGCCCATCTGCACCAGTTGCGGCAGCAGTTCCATGGTGTTCAGGCTGGCCGGTTCTTCGATGGCGTAGTAGGTCTCGCCTTCCACTTCAAAGCGTCCTTTGCACAGCGTGGGATAGCTGGCGTTTTCGTCGGGCCGGTAGCGGTCGATCAGCACGCCGTTCAGGCGCGATTCCAGGCCTTTGGGCGTCTCCTGCCAGCGCACGGCCTTGGCCGGCGAACAGACGCCCGCGGTGTTGGGCGATTCGCCGGTTGCGTACGATGACAGCGCGCAGCGCCCTTCCACCATCACGCACAGGCTGCCGAAGCCGAACACTTCGATCTCGGTTTTCACATGGGTGAGCAGGTGTTCGACCTGCGCCATCGACAGCACGCGCGGCAGCACTGCGCGGGAGATGCCGAACTGCTCCTGGTAGAAGTTGATCGCTTCGTAGTTGGTGGCGGAACCCTGTACGGACAAGTGCAGGCGCAGTTGCGGGTGCTTGCTGCGCGCATATTCCATCAGGCCCGGGTCGGCCAGGATGACGGCGTCGATGCCGGCGCCCGCCGCGCGGTCGATGGCTTCGCGCCATAGCTGCCAGTTGGCCGCTTGCGGATAGGTGTTCAGGGCCAGCAGCACTTTGCGGCTGCGCGCATGGGCATAGCGGATGCCCTCGTCAACGGCGGCCTGGTCGAAGTTCAGGCCGGCGAAATTGCGGGCGTTGGTGGCGTCGCGAAAACCGAGGTAGACACAGTCGGCGCCATGGTCGACTGCCGCCTTCAGCGCCGGCAGGCTGCCAGCGGGGCAAACCAGTTCGATCATGCCTGCGCTCCCTGCTGCAGGCGGCGCACGCCGTTGACGAAGCGCGCCAGCGTGTCCGACTGCACGCCGCGCGGCAGCATCACTTCGATCAGCTGGAACCGGCCGCGCCGGCGGTACGCGGTTTCCAGCGCGGTGGCCAGTGCGCCGCGCATGGCGATGCGGTAGCCGTCGCCGCCCATCGCCTGCGCCATGTCGGCGAAATGCCAGTCGCTCAGGTCGCAGAAGCCCGACTGCGGCTGGAAGGCGCGCAGCATTTCCCAGCTGCGGTTGTTGAAGACGATGACGATCGGGTCCAGTCCGTAGCGCTGGCAGTTGCCCAGCTCCCAGCCTGTCATCTGGAATGCGCCGTCGCCCACCAGCACCAGCGGTCGCCCGCCGCCGGATGCCTGCAGGCCCATGCCGGCCGGCACGCCGTAGCCCATCGTGGCGTAATAGCCGGGCGCCAGCAGGTCGGTGTTTTCGATATCCAGCGCGGTGAACAGGCAGTCGCCGATGTCGCAGGCGATCGGCATGCGGCCATGCTTGCGCATCAGGTCATTGACGGCGCGCGCCACATCGCGCGGTACCAGCGGCGCTTCGTCGGCGGGGAGGTCGCAGGGGTAGCTGGTGCGCTGACCGCGCAGGACGGCGTCCGCGCGCAGCGGGCGGGCCCGGGCCAGCAGCCCGTCGACCAGCGCCTCAAGCGGGATGTTGGCGTAGGTGTGGTAGCCGAGGGTGACGTTGCCGTCCAGCGCCAGCACGCACTTGCGCAGGTCGATGCGTTCGCGCTGTACGCCGAAGTTGGTGTCCGACAGGATCGCGCCCAGCATCAGCAGGGCGTCGGAGTTCTCGACCGCGTCGGTGACTTCCTGCGCGCCTGCGACGCCGAGGTAGGTACCCAGCAGCGGTGCCTCGGGCTCGCCTGCCAGCAGGCCCCGGCCCATGAAGCAGGTCACCACGGGCACCTGCAGCGCGCCGGCCAGTTGCGCGACCTTGCTTTCCAGGCCGAAGCGGCGGATCTCAATATCGACCATCAGCACCGGACGGGCGGCGCGTTCCAGCCGGGACAGCACTTCTTCCACGCAGGCTGCCAGCGCGCTGGCGTCGTGCCCGGGCGCGCGCTGTGCGACGACAGGCGCGCACGGGACGTTCACCATGTCGCGCGGGAGTTCCATGTAGACGGGGCGTGAGTGCGTGATAGCGCTGCGCAGCACGCGTGCAATGTCGGCCGGTGCGCGCGCAGGATCGTCGAGCACGCACTGGTCCACCGTGATTTCGCGGAAGATGGCCATCTGCGAGTCAAGGTGCTTGACCTGGTGGTGCAGCAGCAGGCCGTTGCAGCGCTCATTGGCGCCGGGCGCGCCGGAGATCACCACCAGCGGCACCTTCTCGGCATAGGCTCCCGCCACCGGGTTGACCATGTTCAGGGCGCCGGCGCCGTAGGTGACGGCGGCGACGCCCAGCCGGCGGTGGTAACGCGCCGCGCCATCAGCGGCAAAGCCAACGCCCGGTTCGTGGCTCAGGGTGTACAGCGGCAGGAGGCCGGATTGTTCGACCTGTTCGAAGAAGGCGAGGACAAAGTCGCCGGGTATGCCAAAGACTTCGCGTGCGCCGTGGTCATGCAGCGCTTGCAGCAGGGATTGTGAAAGGTTCATGGCCGACATCGTGCTCGACCAGACGCGAAAAATCCTTGAGCCAGATCAAGGTTCGCAGGATCCTTGCGAATTACCGCCCGACGCGGCCGCTCAGGCGGTGCTGGCTTCGCGCCACGCCGGCTGGGCGGCCGGCTGGCGCAGCATGGCGTCGAAATCGGCGGCCGGCAGCGGGCGCGCGAACAGGTAGCCCTGGCCGTAGTCGCAGCCGGCGCCGGCCAGCAGGTCGCGCTGCTCGGGCGTTTCCACGCCTTCGGCGATCACGCTCAGCCCCAGCTTGTGCGCCATCACGATGATGGCGTCCGACAGCGCCATGTCGCTGGAATCGGGCGCCAGGTTGCGGGTGAAGCTGCGGTCGATCTTCAGGTAGTCGATGTCGAACTTCTTCAGGTAGGACAGCGACGAGTAACCGGTGCCGAAATCGTCCAGCGCAACCTGGATGCCGGCGTCGCGCAATTGCAGCAGCTTGTCGGTGACGTTGGCGCTGGCGTCCAGCAGCAGGCCTTCGGTGATCTCCACCACCACGCCTTCGCCCGGCACGCCCAGTTCCTGCAGGTAGGCCAGCCAGTCGGCGTAGCTGCCCCGCTCGCGCTGGAATTCCAGCGGCGACTGGTTCAGGCTGACCTGGAAGTCCGGGTGCACGTCCTGGCGCCAGTGCTTGACCCAGCGCGCCGATTCGCGGAACACCCATTCGCCGATATCGACGATCAGGCCGCTCGCTTCGGCCAGCGGAATGAACTCCAGCGGACTGACCATGCCGCGCTGCGGATGCTCCCAGCGGATCAGGGCTTCGGCCTTGTGGATCTTGCCGGTCTGCAGGTGCACGATCGGCTGGAAGTACAGTTTGAGCTGGTCGCCCTTCAATGCGCCGCGCAGGTCGTTGGTCAGGCGCATGCGGTTCAGCGCCGCCACTTGCAGCGCCGGCGTGAAGTAGCTGAAGCGGTTGCGGCCCGCGCCCTTGGCGGCGTACATGGCCTGGTCGGCGTGCTTCAGCAGGTCTTCCATATTGCCCGCGTCGTCCGGGTAGATGGTGATGCCGATCGAGGCCGACACGAAGGCCTGCTCCTGCCCCAGCTGGAACGGCATGCGCAGGCTGTCGATGATGTGCTGGGCGATCGCTTCCACCCGGTCCACTTCCGCCAGTTCCGGCAGGATCACGGTGAATTCGTCGCCGCCCAGGCGCGAGACGGTGTCCGACTGGCGCACGCAGGCGCCGATGCGGCGCGCCGCTTCCACCAGCAGCACGTCGCCCTGGTGGTGGCCCAGCGTGTCGTTGACTTCCTTGAAGTGGTCCAGGTCGATGAACAGGATGGCGATGCGGGTGCCGTCGCGGCGCGATTTCAGGATATCGTGCTGCAGCCGGTCCAGGAACATGCGCCGGTTCGGCAGCTGCGTCAGGGTGTCGAAGTTGGCCTGCTGCCAGATCAGGGCTTCGGTTTCCTTCTTCTCCGTGATGTCTTCGATCATGCACAGGTGATGCGGCTGGCTTTCGGTCGATACCGCGTTGATCGACGCCTCGACCCACACGATGCGCCCGTCGGGGCGCACCAGGCGCGTTTCCATCTTGAAGCCGGCAATCTGCTGCGCTGTCAGCTGCGACATCTTTTCCTGCTCCGGCATGACGTCGTCCGGGTGGCAGATATCGAGCCAGCGGCTGGTGCGCATTTCCTGCGCCGAGCGGCCGGCGATTTCCGCGAAGCGCGGATTGACATCGCGGAACTGGCCGCCCATCGAATCGATCAGGGCGATGCCCATCGGCGCCGCTTCGAACATGGTGCGGAAGCGCTGCTCGCCTTTGCGGATCGCTTCCTCCGCGCGCGACCGTTCGCGCGTCAGCAGCGAGAAGTGGATCACGGCGCCCAGCACCAGCAGGCCGGCCGCCACGCCCAGCACGCGGTACAGCCAGGTCAGCTCGCCGCCCGGCTCCGTGTTGTACAGGAAGCCGTTGAAACTGGCGCCCTTCGGCAGCATGCCCAGCTCGGTGTAGATGTCGGCGATGTGCTGCCAGCGGTCCGGGTTCATGTAGCCGACCTCCACCAGCACCGGCTGCACCAGCGGCACCATCTGGCGCGCCTCGTACAACAAATGCATGCGGTCGTGCTGGCGCGAATACTTGTTGAGGATCAGGTCGACGATTTCTTCCTGGTGGCTCATCGCGTACTGCCAGCCGCGCATGCTGGCGGCGCGGAAGGCGCGCACGCGCTCCGGGTGGTTCTTGATTTCCGCTTCGCTGGTGAACAGGTTGTCGCCGTAGAAGTCGATGCCGGCCGCGCGCGGGCTGTAAATATCGTAGGGGAAGCCGAGGCGGTCCAGGTAGTCCGGCTCGTTGGTCACGTAGATCGACATCGCGTCGACCTTGCCCTTGACCAGGTCGTCGGGGTTGTAATTGTGTTCCACCCGTACCAGCTGGCTGGTCGAAATGCCTTCCTTTTTCAGGTAGGCCAGCACTTCGTCGGCCTGCGTCAGTTCATCGGTCAGCGAGCCGATCATGGCGCGCTTGCCGATGATGCTGCGGATGTCGGGGGCGGGACCGGTCTGGCGCATGGCCAGCGCATAGGGCGAATGCTGGAACACCACGCCCAGCACCACCAGCGGCTTGCCGGCCAGGCGCGCCAGCAGCAGGCTGCTGCTGCCGACGCCGTACTGGGCGCGGCCGTCGAGCACGGCGCGTTCCGGCTCGTTGCCGTCGCTGCCTTCCAGCAGTTGCACGTCCAGCCCGGCGTCGCGATAGAAGCCTTTTTCCAGCGCGGCGTAATAGCCGGCGAACTGGAATTGGTGGCTGTGCTTGAGCTGAAGGGTTATGCGTTCCTGCGCCTGCGCCAGCGGCGCTTGCAGCAACAGGAACAGCAAGGCGAACAGGCCGGCCAGAAGTTGGGGCACGTTTTATCCGGATACAAGGTTGGCAGAGTCTACTAAACCGATTGTATCCGCTTCGGCGCGCGTGGCGCGCCGAGTGTCGTTTTCCTGCAGCAAATCGCTATGGAAGCATGGTTGGCGATAGCGAGTCGCCACTATTGCCGCTGCCTGACTGACCTTTACTGTTGCTGCCCCATGCCCAGACACTGTTGTCGGTCTGGATCCCGAGCGCATGGGTCCAGCCGGCTGCCACATAGCGCCAGTTGGTCGAGGTACCGACCTGCGCCGGCACCAACTGGTCGGTGCGATTGCCCAGGCCGAGCTGGCCAGCGCTGTTATCGCCCCAAGCCCACAACGTGCCGTTGGATTTGACCGCCAGCGTGAAGCTTTCGCCGGCCGCCATGGTAGCCCAATTGGTATCGGTGCCAACCTGCGCCGGCAACCGGTCGAGCGAGACATGGCCCAGTTGCCCGTCGGTACTCTGGCCCCAGGTGAACAGCGCACCATCGGAGCGAATCGCCATGCTGTGCCTGGTACCCACGGCGACCATGACCCAGGTCGAGGTGCCGATCTGGTTCGGTGCGGTTTGTTCGGTCGTGTTGCCTGTGCCCAACTGGCCCGCCGCATTGTCGCCCCAGGTGTACAGGGTGCCGTCGGTGCGCAGGCCAACCGAATGGGTGGCGCCTGCAGCTATAGACTTCCAGTTGACGGCAGCGCCGATACGCGTCGGTACCAGGCGGTCGGTCTTGGTGGCGTCGCCCAGCTGTCCGTTGAAGTTGCGGCCCCACGCATACAGCATGCCGCCCTTGTTGATCGCCAGCGAGTGGGCTTTGCCGGCTGCAATCGCGATCCAGTCCTTGCCGGTGCCAACCTGGATCGGCGTAGTGCGGTCAACCGTCGTGCCGATGCCGAGCTGCCCGTTCTGGTTGAAGCCCCAGGCCCATAGCGTACCGTCGCCACGCAGCGCCAGCGTGTGGAATTCGCCGACGGCGACCTGTTTCCAAGTCAGTACGCCACCGCTGACTGCCACCGGGGCACTGCGGTCAGTCGTGGTGCCGTCGCCAAGCTGGCCCCAGCCATTCGAGCCGAACGCCCACAGGCTGCCTTCCTTTTTCAGGAGGATGCTGCGCTCGCCTCCGGCAAACAGCTCCGCCCATGGCTGGGTGATCGTGATGTTGGTGCTGCCGCTGACGGAACCGACCGTGGCCGTGACGGTGTCGCTGCCGGCCGTCTTGCCGGTCACCAGGCCGCTGGTGGCGACGGTAACGTTGCCGCCTCGGGCGCTCCAGGCCAGGCCTTCCTTGATGGCGCTGGACTTGCCATCGGAGTAGGTGCCGGTGGCAACCAGTTGCAAGGTCGCGCCCGCGGTAATGGTCTGGTTGGCCGGCGTCACGGCAATCGATTGCAGTGTGACCGCCGGCGGCGTGGTCGGTGTGGTGGGCGTCGTCGGTTCGTCGTCGCCGCCGCCACCGCAGGCAGCAAGCAGCGCCAGCATGGGCGCCAGCAACAGGGACTTCAGGTTCATGGTTTGTTCCGGGAAAAGTTTTGCCAGGGTAAGCCGCAGTGTAGCCTGCCACATCCGCGCTGATGGCTGGAACAGACGGCGTTTCGCCTGCCAGCTTAACAAAACTGATTCCCCAAAACAACAACGCCGCCCGAAGGCGGCGTTTTGCTTACTTGCTGCTTGCCACTTACTTGCGGCCGCTGCGCGCTGGCTTGGCCGGGGCCGCCTTGGGCTTGACCTTGATGGTGTCCAGGATGGATGGCCGGGCCTTGGTCTCGAGCGTGGCGCGGGCGGTCATGGAACCCGTCAGCGCATTCGGCTTGCCGCCGCGGCTGGCTTGCGCCGGCACCACCTTGCCGCCGCGCTTCTCGGCGCCCGGGGCCAGGTGCGGCATGGCGCGCTTGCCTTGCGAGGTCTTGAAGTTCTCCTCGC